>Ga0265327_10000614_pt1 | contig 58841 bp, 54 predicted proteins | sample 41621metaG_FD_202089 | JGI IMG/M metagenome (GOLD analysis project Ga0265327, IMG submission 202089) | Rhizosphere microbial communities from Carex aquatilis grown in University of Washington, Seatle, WA, United States - 4-16-21 metaG | ecosystem: Host-associated > Plants > Roots > Rhizosphere... | reverse complement strand
CTACCGGCCGCCGGTCGCCTTTGTTCATGAACGTCTACAAGGCTACGCCTTTCCGACGTTCATGAACAACCAATCAATTCAATGGAATTCTTTAGTTTTAAACGCTACTAACTGAGGTAAGCTTTCAACTCGGTTTTATTCTTTCTGTAAGTGTCAGCCTGGAAATTTTGTTCAAACGCATAAGGATGTTTTAATGTCCTTTTGTTGTAGCGCTTAGCAATAATTTTGTTTTTGTAGTTGTGCGGGAAATGTCAGGCAGTGCAGGCAATTGTTTTTTAATGATAAGTTCTTAAATGTGCTAAAAATTGACGTTGTAATGCTTTGTAATTATCATGATCGTAGCGTTTTATTTAGTATAAAAAATATTAATAATTCCTTTATGCCTGTTAAATTTGCATAAGGTGACAACGTCTTCTGTATATTTTAGAACAGTATTGTTTATATGCAAAGTTAAGTGTGTACTCCGTTGAAACGTTGGCAAATAAAAATCGCACTTGTTTATAAAGTATAATTTGGCGCATGCTAGAAGTTAAATATTCGATGACCACCAGTATGGAGTTTCTCAGCAACATCGCGGAGCACTATACTAAGGCGTGTGGTGAGACGGTGTCTGTCCGTGATCATTCGCTGGTTTTTCCGCCTGCAGTTGCCGAGGGTAAATTCAGTTTTTATGAAATAGAACCAGGTTTAAGTCTTTGTTGTCTGGATTGTACTTTCTTAAAAGGTGTCAGGTTCAGACGTTCTGATACGGTGACAAACGATATTAAAGTGCTACACATAAACCTTAGCACGAGCCCGTTTTGGTTGTATCAGCAGGGAAAGGGTACTATTGATGTTGGTACAGATTGGAAAAATGCTGTGTTCTATGGTCAATCAAATTTTGCCAGCGAATTTGTGGCCGAGGACGGCACTGTTGCAAGAGTGATTAATATCTATTTTACCAAAGACTGGTGGGTTACGGGCAATGAAATAATGGCGCAGCAATACCCTGCACTAACAGATATTTTGCTGAGTAAAACATCTCAACTGACAATAGATCTTGATCTTCGTTTATTACTGGCTGCGCAGGAAATTCTGGGCGTTGCGCTGCCGAAATACGGGCTGAATCTTTATTTCGAAGGTTGTGTGCGCAAAATAATGGCACTTTTCGTCAATCGTCTGACCGTTCCGCTTGCTGAAGATGAAATGCTGGATTTTGCAGAGGTGTCCAGAGTCATTGCCGCGAAGGACAAGATATTAAATGAATTGGATCAGCCGGTCCCGACGTTGGAGCAAGTAGCCACGCAGTGCCATGTCAACAAGTCTAAATTCTCTTACATGTTTCGGGCCGTATTTCATAAAGCGTATTCAGATTTTTTTTTGGAGGCAAAAATGCAGAAGGCGGCCGATTTATTGCTTGAAGGCTATTCTATCGCTGAGGTAGGAAGTGCATTAAACTATAAGAATCTGGGACATTTTGCTGGCGCATTTTACAACTATTATCATACAACGCCGAAGTTTTACAAAAAGTCCCTCTTTAATAAAGGCAAATGAACAATGTGATTGACGTTGAGTATTATCATACAACCAGCAAAAAATGGTTTGTAGATTTTGCACGTTCTTTAAGTGCGGCCTGTGGCGAACCAGTGTTGATTGAAAATAATAATTTGGTATTACCCCCTTCCGTAGGTGAAGGCCGTTTTGAATTTTACGAGTTGACTGATGGTTTTTCACTCCAGATTATCGACTGCGTTTTCTTTAAAAAATTGCGGCTGTCGCGAAAGTCAAATTCAGGAAACGAAATCTACAAGGTAGTTTACAATTTGAGTACGGCTCCTGTAATAGTAAACAAAAGGAGCGGGGCGGTTAAAAATCTCAGCAACGACCTGGCAGAAGCTATTTTACTGAGTTCGGAATCTATGGAATTGGGCGTCACTTTTGAGGCCAACAAGCCAACGCGGGTGCTTATTATATTTTTCAGCAGGCAATGGTTTATGCGCCACATCGGTAGGTACGACTATAGAATTAGGGTGAGCAGATTACAGAATTTTGTCGCTTCCAATCCAATGCAGTTTACTACTAGTATGGACCTGCGTAGCCGTCAGCTGGCAGAAGAAATATTTCATGTAAATCTTCCGCAGTTGGTATTAGGGCAGTATTTGACGGGATGCAGCAAACAACTGTGTGCATTTTTCTTCAACCAGTTGATAGAAGAAGAAGTTACCGAAGAACGCATTCAATCAAAAGAGGCAGTCCGGATTATTCGATTAAAGGAAGAAATTGAAAAAAATATAGATCAGCCGATACCCAGAATTGAAGATGCAGCCGAAATGTGTTTTGTAAGCAGAACTAAGTTCATGACTATGTTTCGCGCAATATTTGACGACGGTTACAGTTCCTACTTTCAGGAGCTGAAAAATAATAAGGCGAAGGAAATGCTTTCGCAGGGAGACGCAATTGAAGACGTTGCCAGCAGCCTTGGCTACAAGCATATTTCCTATTTCACCAAAATGTTCTTAAAGAGAAACGGCCTCAGCCCCGCTGATTACCGGCAAAAGTATCAGCTGAATCGCTGATGTCTGATTTAATGATCTCTGATTTTGACTGTGTGCTCATCGCGCTCCTGCTTCTTCCCGCAACGGCGGAGTGGCTAAAAGCGAAGGAACATGTTGTGTTTAGACGGTTGCCGGATTAAACTTCAGTGGTACTATGCCACCAGGCTGTGTGCTTGAAAATCCAGATTTCATCAGGCATCTCATCAAAAAAAATGTAGTAATAAAATAGATATTGATTGTTTGAACGATGAAAAGTAATTGAATCTTATTGAAAAAAGGCGGCGCAAACTATGCGAACTCCCCTTTCCCCCTCGTCCTTCCCCGTCGCGCATGGAATGCCGTCTTTTTTCTCTAACAACATTGTAGTAGACAAAATGGTTGGTGTGTATAAAAGAGTAAACCCTAAAAATAAACTGAAGATAAGTCTTCAAAAGTTTAGACGCGTGAAAGCATGGATCAAAATACTTACTTCGAATTTTGGAGGTATTCGTTGTATGTGCTCTTTGGACATTTGTTGGCGGTTTTTACCCCTATTCATTTTCATGGTGCCGGCTTATCCAGGCCGGCTTTTTTGTGTTCGGCAGCGTCTGCAAAAAGATTCATCCATATGATTTGCTCCCCGGGAAAAGGCGCCGTTTTTTTTGAGGGATATTTTTTTGTTCAGTTGTCTTTTATGCTTGTTATATACGGAGTCTCCGCCAGTAAATCACCGAGTTCCTGTTGGTGTGGATATGAGTGATGATCATAGTCGGGTAGGCATTTTCTGCGCGTTTTATTTTCGTTGGTAAGGCTTTCTCAGCGCTAGTTTTCACGGATGTTTTAATGGCTTTTTAGCTCGTTGTGCAGCCATAATTTTGTATTTGTTAGTTGCAATGTGATAACGACAAAACGAGCTGGCCTTTGCAAATAGTATTTAGTTTTTGGCGACTCGTTTTAGAAGGATCCGGCATCGCTGGCAAAAAAGAATGAAGATGAAAAAAAGTCTTTTGTTGTTACTTTCTTTGGTAGTAAAATTCAGTGCAGCAGATGCTTGGTGGCATTTATTTCCTGTATATTCTTAGTGATGACGGCAACAGACAAATGGTGAAAATTCAGAAGTAGTAGTGGTCAAAGTAAAGCAGCCGTCGGCCGTTTTGTCCGGCGGTTTGCTTTCATTACGATGTGCCAGCCTTCTCAGGCTAACACATCATAACGACCAATCCCTGTGCGGTAGTCTGCTGGGCTGATGTACCAGTCTGTGTTTTAGCGACCTGCCAGGCATGCCTTCAATTAAAGTTGGTCCAACTCCACAATACCGTATCGGAGCGCAAACTTTATAATGCCGGCAATATTGTTTGCATCAATTCGTCTGGATATATTATTGCGATATTGCTCCACTGTTCTTTCCGAGAGAAAGACCTCTTTGCTGATTTCTTTCGCTTTTAGTCCTTTGCAGACCCAGCGAATAATCTCCAGTTCTTTCGAAGAAAAATCAATCCCCCCGTAATTGCGATGTGTGTTGTCATCCGGGTTGGTAAAGCGGCTAACGATATGATCGCGCGCCTCCGTGCAAAAATATTCCTTGCCTTCGCAAAGCAGTTTTATTGCAAGAAGGAATTCATCGTCGTTCTGACTTTTGATCAGGTATCCGTTGACACCCGCAAACAGCATGTTCATGATCGCTGTTTTATTATAGCTGAACGAATAGCCAAGAATGCGGCTTTGGGGCAGAAGATACCGGATCTTTCCCGCAAGTGTGGCACCATCCATATCCGGCAGGTTATAATCTATAATCACAAAATCGGGTTTCTTACTTTGCAACAGTTCTAATGCCGTCGCACCGCTGTTTGCCTCCAGAATAATTGAAAAACGCCTATTGAGCAGCAGTTTGATACCATTTATGATCATCTGATGATCGTCTATGAGCAAAATTTGGTTCATTTGTGTTCAGTTCTTCTATAATGGGAAATTTATATTAATGCGGTAGCCTTCCGGATAATTGTTCCGGATCGTGAGGTCAGCTTTGATCAACTCACACCTTCTCTTTAGGTTTTTCATTCCCCTACCTTCGTAGGGTTCCGCTGCTTCCGGCCAACCAGGCCCGTCATCATAATAAATCAGCAATATGTTACCGGGCTCAGCAGCATTTTGAATATAAATAAATATATGGTTTGGATTGGCATGTTTCAGAGAGTTATTGATGAGCTCATTGACAATGCGCAAAACGTGGTTATACCGGAATTCCGGGATGCGTTCTTTGCCGTTCAATTCATAATACAAATGCCCCGAAATACCGATATGCTGACCCAGTTTATTGAAATGCCCCTTTATCACATCGACCAGTGACGAAAGGTAAAAAGTCTCTTGACTGCTCAGCTCCTGAGATATGTTGCGCATCGATTCTATGGCTATTCCCAGATTTTGTTCCACTTCAGCACATACGTTTATATCGGGCTTTTCATTTTTGTTATGTTTAGATACCAGCATGCGCACATAGTACAGCAATGGCCCGAGGTCATCGTGCAAATTGGCAGCCAGCTCTAGCTTGGCAATATTTAGTTTTTGCTTGTTCGCAAATCGTATGCGGTTGACAACTAACATAGCGCCAAGCCCCAGCGACAGTAATGCCAGTAAACTTAATGCTAACATTTGCGATGAACGCTGCTTGGCTAGCTCAGCTTCATAAAGCTTTTTGTTTGTTTTGAGCAGATCGACTTCTGCTTTGATATTGTTGGCCCGATCCTCCAATACTCGTTCCAGCAAAGAGTCGTTGCGTCCAAAAGCATCTGCCATCTTCTGATAAGCAAGATTATATTTTTTGTTGTATGCGTAAAAAAAGGCTGCATACTGATCTTGTGCCATCCGTAGTTCCAGCCAGGTTGGAATCGCTGAAAGTATGGTTTTCATGCCCTCATAATAATGTTGGGCGGCAATGGTGTCTTTCATTACCAGCTCATTCTTAACCAATGCCTGATACAAAAGCAGCTTTGCCCGGTAACTTGACGCCAACGGTTCCTTATCAATAATGTTCATAGCTTTATTGATGAGTTTATTGGCCGAATCTGGTTGTTTATTACCGATTAAGTAGAAATTGGCCGCCAGGTAATAAGCGAGCCTTACTTCTCCGGCAGCGATGGTCGTGTCTCCGGCGAAATACTTATTGATACGATTTAGTTGCTCGACGCAATATTTAAGTTGCACAGAGTCTTTAACGACTGTCAAGGAGTGGGCTGCCGATAGATAAATGGCTGCCAGACTATGTCCCATTGCTTCATTGCCCGGACTGTTTATTAATTCAACAACCAGGTAATTGAGATATGGTTTTGCCAAGAGGTATTGACGATAAACATTCTTATAATCATTGAAATCAGAGTAAGTTGCCTCCAGTGTCAGGAAACATTCCAATGCTCTGGGTCTATTCTTCAGGCGAATGGCGATGTTCAATGCCTGCTCGATGTTCGCCAACGAACTGCCCCCGCGTTTCAGATCTATGTCCTTCCGGCTGCAGTACAGGTAATAATCTATGAGCATAGTATCATTGCGGGTTTCTCTGGCAACGTACAGGAAGCGATTAAGTAGGGAATCATACTGCGATGGATAGCTCCAATGAACATCATCAAGTAGGTGATAGAGTTGCGATATTTCTTTTTTTCTAAAAAAGATATCGTCGTCGGATGTAGGTTTATGTCTGGCTGCCTGAACTGTTAAAGAGATGCCCATCCAAAAGAACACCATTAAAAAACGTTTTGTATTGCAACAACACCAATCTTTCGCCGGAAATATAAACATGGGTGCAAATGTATCGCTAGTTTTCTACTATAGGTATTGAAAAAGTTCAATAGGTTTTTATAATAATCTACCGCTGCTCCTTGCTTCATTGCCTGAACTTTTGATCTGAAAATCAATCAGTTTAAACCGCTTATAAAAGGTGAATTGACGGATGTGCTGTCTATGATTGTGTTTGGGTTTCTCTGGTCTGCAAATAAAGATTTCATTTTAAACCGCTGTATCTCATATAAGTTGCCTTAAAGGCTTGTAATTATCCTCTATAAACTTGGTATGGAGTTTTTCTATGGTTAGCTGACGCAAATAAAGATGATACCGTGGTGTATTATCAAAAAAGTAGCGGACTACTTTCGGCAAGTCTGGCATTATGACGGTATGTGTTAATAGAAAAGAGGGCTGCTCTTTTGCCCGAGCCGCATTTAGCGGGAAAGCACCGGCAATAAGTTGACAGGCTTCTTGTATTTGTAGAAAATCTTTTTCCCGCTTTGTGAAGAACAAGTAGCAGCATTCTGGCCCCTGTGTAAAATTTAATGTCCTCAAAAACGTTTTTTTGCTTCGTGCAATGAAAAATATCTTCACGTGCTTTGGCATTCCATTTGTACTTTTTGCAGAGAGAGCATCAGCGGTTATGCTTTTTCCTACACCAGAGGGGACTCTTTTTTATTTTTAAATAAATAACTCTTCAGCATTCGGCCAGCCTGCAAAAGAGGACGAAAACCCGGATGAAATACTAAAGCAACTAATGCGCGATGCAAAAGCCGCTGACAGGGCAGAATTAAAACCTGCTTGCGTTCCGCGGTTTGATACAAATAGAACGGACAATAAGATAGCCGAAACCAAAACCGAGAAGGCGTTGTAATTGCGTAATGTCATTATCCGGTTAAATCTAAAGAATGTTGATTGCCTCCGATGAGGCAGCAAGGATCACGGGTATCCCTGCTTCTTAGGGAAGCAGGGATCTGATACCTGGCAAAAAGAACAGGATAAGCGAAAAGATACCGGTTATAATAGATCCAGGTCGCGCGCTACATAATAGCTGGGTACCAACGGACGGTAACCGATCTTCCGGATCTTGGCGATGTCGGTGATGCCTTCAAAAGGATTATTTAACGGTCCTTGTCCGGCGTCAAAGGTTTCGGCTGCTTTCGCGAAGCTGTCGGCCAGCTCATAAAGACTGATCGGGGCATCGTCGGCGATATTATAGATCTGGCCGTTAAGGCCGTCTAATTGTAATAACAACTGTATGCCCTGGGCAACATCCAGGTGATGGACCATTTGCATCCGCCAGCCGGGATGACGATTCCATTTTTTTAATAGCGGCAGAATTTCTTCGATATGCGGGTCCTTATCGCCATAGACAAAGGCTAGGCGCAGGATGCGTACATCCAGGTCTTTGTTCAGCAGTTCTTGTTCGGCAGCGATCTTGCTCGATGAATAAGCCCTGGGATCATTGCTATTGAGCGCTTCCTCTTCTTTAGCCGGACGCCCGTAACCGTAACTATAAACATTGCTCGTACTGGTGAAGACAAACCGTTTGACACCGGCGGCGACGGCGGCATCAGCTAAGGCGATCGTGCCATCATGATTGGTCCTGATGATGCCTTCATTATCGGTAAAGGTGCGGAACAATGCAGCCAAATGGACGATGGCATCTACACCTGCAACGGCAGGCACCAGGGTTGCTGCATCGAAGAGATCGCCAACAACGATTTCGGCACCGGCCGGGGCCTTCGCAGCATCACGTACTAATACCCGGACATCATAACCTTTTGCAATCAAACGAGGAACTAAACGGCTGCCGACCTTGCCGGTAGCACCGGTTACTAATATTTTCATGAACCAAAGGTCTGATAAAAAGCGAACCGCTTGTAACGATAATCAAACCATTAAGTATGATAATCAAACCTGCCGAAACGATTTGGGTGTGGCGCCTATTATTTTTTTAAAATAATTATTGAAGTAGGTCGGGTACTGAAAACCCAGGGCGTAGGCAATATCGGCGATGCTCCAGTCTGTATGCAGGAGGAGCGCTTTCGCTTCGGTCGTAATGCGTTCCGCGATGTGTGCCGATGTAGGTTTGCCGGTCACTGTTTTAACGGCACGGTTCAGGTAGTTGACATGTATGGACAGCGCCGCTGCAAAGTCCTGTGCCGTTCGCAATCTGAGCGGCGCTGCGGTATGTTCGATGGGAAATTGCTTTTCCAGCAAGTCCATGAACAAATGGGTTATGCGCGCGGCGCCGTTGTGCAAGGTTCTGCCTGGTGGCTGTATTGCCAGGGCCTCGTGAATGACCAGTTCTATACAATTTTTGATAACATCAGCTTTATACAGATAATCGCCGTTATGTGCCGCCAGCATCTTCTGAAAGATCGCAGTGATAAAGGCGGCTTGCCCGCTGTTTAGCCGGATCATAGGATTTTCGCCGGCATTCCAGAGTGGCGATTTCTTTACAATGGCCGGCATGAACGCTTCGGTAAAAATACAGGCATATCCGGTGGTTTGTACCGAACGTCGCATCACCGAACGTGGTACCCTGGGGTTTACAAAGAACAAAACGGTATCGTTCAGTTCCAGGACTTCGCTGCCATAGCTGATGGTCATTGCTCCCGTAAGCAAACCCATTTTGTAATAATCGCGGCGGCCGTGCACCGCCGGCACATCCACAAAAGCGGGCAGCACATGCACCTTAAAGCCTTGCAGCCGGAGTTCCTCCATATTTACGCCTGGAATTTCATTGGCCATAGCGCTAAGTTAATAAAATCAAACCTCGGCAAATGAACTGAGCTGACTACTTTCTTAGAAAGACGCTCTGGGCAAATAGAGATCAACTGCATTTCTGTTTCAGTGTTTGTCCCACGTCGTTGGATGACGCAGCTTTCGAACAGGCATGCCCGACAATAAATCGGCGCACGCCAACATTTCAAGGTGTCAAGCTTTCCGCCTAACTTTAATATCATGGACGCTGCATCAATTCTGAAAGCACATATCGATAAAACAATTGTGCTCACGCCCGAAGAGTTTGACTATGTCTACAGCCATTTCAAACCTTTGTCTTTCAAAAAAGGACAAGTGGTCATCCGGGAAGGCGATAAAGTAGCGCTGGAATACTTTGTGCTGGAAGGCTGCCTCAAGGCATTTTTCATCAACGACGATATTAAAATGCATATTCTTCAGTTTGCGATGCCCACCTGGTGGACTTCAGACTATAACGCTCTTTATACCCAGACAAAAGCCACCATCAATATAGACTGCATCACCGATGCGCAAGTACTCAGCATTTCGGCAGACGACCGGGAAAAGATCTGTAAAGAAATTCATCATGCCGAATACTTCTTCCGTTGGCGCACCAACAGAGGGTATGTGGCCGCACAAAAACGGCTGTTGTCGCTTCTGAATAACGATGCCAAAACCCGGTATGAAGAGCTGATGCAACAGTATCCCCAGCTGTATAATTTGGTTCCCAAGCACTTGATAGCAGCCTATCTTGGCGTTTCCCGCGAAACGCTCAGCCGTTTATACAATGCCTACAAGAATGTGATGTAGATCACGTAGTCGGCTCAAGAGCTCGTCGTTACTTTGTGTCAACAAATCAAAAAAAACAAAGTAATGAAAGAACAAAAATTTGCAATTGTAGCAGCACAAAGCAATATCGACTGGGTAGGTAAAAAAGTAACCGGCGCGCACAACGGTACCATCGCTTTAAAAAGCGGTGATCTTACTCTTGCCGGCAATCAACTGACCGGCGGCCAATTTACCATCGATACTACTTCCATTAAAATTCTGGACATCACAGACCCTGCAACCAATGCCCAATTTGCAGGACACCTGTTTTCCGACGATTTTTTCTCTGTCGATCAATACCCTGAGGCCTATTTCGAAATTAATTCCGTAAGCGACAATCTAGTGTCGGGCAATCTGACCATTAAGGGCATCACTCATCCGGTCACATTCAGGGCCCATTTACAAATCGGCGGAGACACACTCACCGCTTCCGGCAAGATCATCATCGACCGTACACAATATGGTATTCGTTTCCGCTCCGGCAATTTCTTTCAGAACCTCGGCGATACGCTTATTTACAACGATTTTGAACTCAATGTTTCCATCACCGCGAAAACGGCCGCATAAGCAGTTTTTGCACTAAACATTTTCCATGCCATTTGTAAAAATAGCGCTCACCCGCGAAGGGGTTACGCGCGCACAAAAACAGCAACTCATAAAGGGCATTACCGATCTTATAACTGATGTGCTCAATAAAGATCCGCAGCTCACCCATATTGCCATACAGGAAATAGATCTCGACAACTGGGGTTATGGCGGCGAGCAGGTGTCTGCATTACGTGAAAAAGGTATTACTGCCGAAAAAAAATAGATCATGAAAAAACAAACTGTTATAGTAACCGGAGCTTCATCCGGGATAGGAAAAGGAATCGCACAATATTTTCTGGACCGTGGCGATAATGTGGTCATCAATGGCAGCAATCCGGAGAAGCTGAAACAGGCTTATGAAGAACTGGGCGCAGGTGCAAACCTCGCCCAGGTAGCCGGCGATGTAAGCAAAGCCATTACAGGGGCTGAACTGGTATATACCGCCGTTGCAAAATTTGGCACGGCAGATGTACTCATTAATAATGCAGGTATTTTTGAGACCAAAGCATTTCTCGAAGTCGACGAGGCTTACCTGGATCGTTTCCTGGATACCAACCTGAAAGGCACGTTCTTTACGTCGCAGGCCGCGATTCGCCAGATGCTCCAACAAAAAGAAGGCATCATTATTAATATCGGTACGCCAATGGTGTATCATGCCATTGGTGGTGTGCCAGCCACTGCGCCAATGGCCAGCAAGGGAGCTGTTCATGCATTGACCCTGCAACTGGCAGCAGAATTTGGACCTAAAAATATCCGGGTAAATACGGTGGCCGCCGGTGTGATCCGCACGCCGATGCATGGCGATCAGAGTGATACAATGGCCGGGCTGCATTTGTTGAAACGGGTAGGGGAAGTAGCGCATATTGCGGAGATGGTTTATACCGTTGCGAAGAGTAACTTTATTACAGGTGCTATTATCGGTGTAGACGGCGGTATGGGCGCCGGTCATCATCTCAACTAAATAGTTATGAAAAAACTATTGCTCATCATCGCTCTGTTGGCTGGTAATTGCCATTACACCAGGGCACAAACGCAAACAAAAATGAGAACACAGCAACAAACCGATTCTACCGCTATCGCAGACGTGCTCGAGCAAAAATATTTTACCGGCATTTATGAAGGCGATATCGAAAAACTGAAAACCGTCTATCATACCGGCACATTACTTTTCGGCGATGTAAAAGGACAGCCTTATGCCAAGACGCTAAGCGAATACCTGGATGGGGTGGCACATCGCCAAAGTCCAAAAGACTCCGGCAAGCCATTTAAAGGAACCATAGTGGATATAAGGGTTACTAATTCCATTGCCATTGCAGAAGTGAACGTCAAAATGTACGATTTCGACTACCGGGAATACCTTTCTTTTCATCGTATCGACGGCCGGTGGCTGATCGTAAATAAAATGATCAGCGACGTTGCCAATTAATATTATGTGGAACCAAACAATTGTCAGCAAAACACTAGGCATCGATTACCCGATCCTGCAAGGACCGTTCGGTGGTGGGTTGTCTACGGTAGCCTTAACCGCGTCTGTCTCCAATAGCGGTGGATTGGGCGGTTATGGCGCTTACACGCTAAGCGCGGCGGATATTTTTTCCATAGACCGGCAGATTCGTGCGGCCACGGGCAAGCCCTATAATCTCAATCTCTGGGTTTCGGATGCAGATGCACCTTCAACAGAAATCACCGATACGCAATACGAACGAGCGCAGGCAGCATTTGCAGGATATTTTGAAGCACTCGATATTCCTTTCCCGGAAAAACCGGCGCCCTTTCAGTCACGCTTCCAAAACCAATTACAGGCAGTCTTAGACATCCGGCCCAAAGTATTCAGTTTTATGTTCGGGTTACTGCCGCCAGACGTACTGGAACAATGTCGCAGGCGGAATATAAAAACAATAGGCGCGGCAACGACTTTGGATGAAGCCCTCGCTTTGGAAAACAGCGGTGTAGATATGATCCTCGCTTCCGGCTTTGAAGCCGGCGGTCACCGCCCCTCCTTTCTTGCCTCAGCCGAATCTTCCGTTACAGGCACTTTTGCTTTGGTACAATTGATCAGGGCGCGGGTTAAGATACCGGTTATTGCCGCAGGCGGTATTGCCAACGGTCGCGGTGTGGCTGCTGCATTAACACTGGGTGCCGATGCAGTGCAGATGGGTACGGCATTTCTGGCCTGTGAGGAATCTGGCGCTACATCACTGCACCGGGATATGCTGTTTTCGGACCAGGCTAAATACACCACTTTGTCTAAAGCTTTTACCGGTCGTTTAGGACGTGGTATCGCCAATCGTATTACAAAAGAGCTGGCAGGCAAAGAAGCGTCCATACTACCGTTTCCATCCCAGTCTGCTTTTATGTCATCCTTAAGAAAAGCCGCTATCGAACAACAGAAACGGGATATGATTTATTTCTGGAGTGGACAAATTGCGCCATTGTTACAGTATCGGAATGCGGCAGCGTTGATGGCCGCTTTGATCGGAGAAACATCAGATGTTTTTAATCGCGAGTCGGTATTTTAAAAAACAGGAACTGCAAATTAAAACACTTTAAGTGCAAGAATTATGAAAAAAGTTTGGTACCTGACTGGTGCTTCGCAAGGTTTAGGCCTTACGCTTGTGAAGAAACTGCTGGCCGCCGGCTTCCGTGTCGCCGCGACATCGCGCAATGCGCAAGCCTTGAAAAATGCAGTCGGTGTGCTTGATAAGGACCTGTTCCTGGCGTTGGCCGTTGATCTCAATAATCCTGATAGCATCGAAGAATCGGTGCGGCAAACCGTTCGTGTTTTCGGTGGTATTGACGTGCTGGTTAATAATGCCGGGTATGGAATGACCAGCGTCCTGGAAGATATGTCTAGCAGCGATCTTGCCGGGATAATGGGCATAAACGTATTGGCCGTAATGAATGTGACTAAAAGTATTTTACCCCTGATGCGAATGCAACGTTCGGGTTACATTTTTAACATCAGTTCGGTAGCGGGCTTTGTGGGCGCGCCCGGATGGGCTATATATTCGGCCACCAAAGCTGCTGTGACTGCCTTCTCCGAAGTGCTGGCGCTAGATGTGCAGGAGTTTGGTATAAAGGTAACAGTGGTAGAACCATCCGGCTTTCGCACTGGTTTTCTTACTGCGGAATCACTGGCTTATAAAGAGCCGGCAATCGAAGGCTACGAAGCCGTCCGGCAGACACAGGCCCGGTACCTCGCCGCCAATGGGAAACAGCCCGGTGATCCCGATAAAGCAGCAGAAATACTGATCGCTCTTTCTGAAACTGAAAAACCACCTGTTCATCTTTACCTTGGCCGGGATGCGTACAGCCGGGTAGCCGCCAAGCTTTCCGATATGACAAATGAGCTGGAACAATGGAAGGAAACCAGTATTTCCGCGGATTTTAAAGATTGAGTTTGTAGTTATTTGGCTCTCGTCGCGTAGTCGCTTGTCGTAAAATCGTGTTCCGCAAAAAGAGGGTATATAAAAAACGGATTCTGTTTAGTATATTTCTGTGTATTCGAAAATAATTCCGGTTTGCAAAGAATAACCGGGGTATTAGTCAGCGGCAGTTTCTGTCGGGCCGATGCGACCGCTCTTCTGTCTCGGTGCAAAGAATGGCGTAGCGTGCTTGCACATGATTATAAATAATTTGAAGTTTGGAGCGCAGGCCATTTATATACGGAATTGCAGTGTTTTTATTGTTATTAGGTTTGACGCAGGTGCCTACCTATCAGCAATACCATATTGAGCGCGAGAAGGAGCATCAGGCATTATTGCGAGAGCTAACTAATGTAAAAGCCCGTTTTCTCGCTTTGCTGTACAATGACATAGCCGCCGCAAATACGCTCGCCGTCATAGCGAAAGAATATGATCTCAGCCATCATTTCGACAGTGTCGCCAGGCAGGTGCTTGAGAAAAGCAAGTACGGGGTGGCCATACAGCTTACCTGGGATGGGGTTATCAGGAATGTATATCCGTTGGCTGGCTATGAAAACACTATTGGTATCAATACCCACAGAGATTCATTGCGTTTATCGGAAGAAACAATGGCCCTTCAAAAAGGGGATGTGTTTTTTGCAGGCCCCAGAAATTTGCGGCAAGGCGGCGTCGGAATTTTGGGAAAAGTACCGGTGCTGGTAGGCGGGAAACTGAAAGGCATAGTCGTTATTCTTACCAAAATGGACGCGATCAGGGCAGCGCTCGATCCCGATGGCAACAACAGCGAGTTTGCGTATCAACTCAGTAAAAAAACAGGCATCGATACTGTTGTCTATTCGTTGTCGGCCCAGAAACCGGCAAAAAAAGCTGAAACCGTTGCCGCACAGATTCCGCAGGGTGATTGGATTTTGACCGTTTGTTACAGCGAATTGCACCATTTTGCGGGTTTCCCTTTTGTATTTTCGGTTTTGGGTGCTTTACTGGCTTTTTCCGCTGCTTACCTGACCTTCCGCAAAACCAGGGAACCTTATTTGCTTAATAAAATCATCAAGCTAAAAACCAGGAGCCTTTCCGAAAGTGAGCAGAAATTTCGCCGGCTGGTAGAACGTTCGCTGGTGGGCGTTTACATAGCACAAGAGGATAAGTTCGTTTATGTAAACCCAAAGTTTGAGGAAATAATGGATAGCGCGCCGGGACAACTGATCGGGCAGCATATTTACAGCATTATTCACCCGGACGATGTGGCGATTGCGACAGAAAAAGTCAGGTTAAGGGAACAAAACCAGGACGAAGCGGTTCGGTATGAAATCCGCTGTATGACACAAAAAAAACGCCTGATATGGATCGAGATATTTGGCACCAAAACATTTTACAACGGAAAGCCGGCACTGATCGGAACGGTGTTGGATGCTACGGCACGCAAAAATTCGGTGGAGGAAATAGAACGGAAAGCGTCAGAGCTAAAGGCATTCTTCAATAATGTAGAAGGTGCGGCCAGCCTGCTCGATGAAAACAAAAAATACGTGATCTTCAATGATCGGTTTATCTACGACCATACTTTGCTGACAGGGGAGCCTCCCCGGAAAGGAATGGAAGTCTACGATCTTTTTCCGCCGGAAATAAAACGACAGCGACTGGAACTGATCGACAAAGTGATCCGTGAAGGCAAGAAAGAATCACTCGAAGCCAGTTATACCAGGGATGGCAAAAACGTTTATTACCGCAGTTCGTTCAATCCGATTATCGTCAATGGAAAAGTGACGGGTGTAGCAACCTACTCGCTTGATCTCACGCAGATAAAAGAAGCCGAGCAGGCAGTTAGGGAGGCAGAAGTAAAATTCAGGAGTCTCGTAGAGCAATCGCCGGTAGGGGTTTACATTTTCAAGAACGGACGGTTTGTGTATGTAAACCCGAGAATGGCCGAGGCTTCCGGTTATCCGGAAGATGCGCTGATGAGCCTGCCTTTGGAGCAGCTTGTCTACCCGGAAGACCTGCCGCTGGTGCATCATAAAATTGCGCAGCGCATGACCGGAGCCGTTGATGAGGACCGCTATGAAATACGTACGATCAACAGCGCCGGGGAAATGCAGTGGGTAGAACTATTCGGAACGGTGATCGAATACGAAGGCGAACCAGCTATTATCGGCACGGTGGTAGATATCACCGACCGGAAGAAAATGATCGGCGATATCATGAAATCCGAAGCGAATCTGCGTGCTATTTTCGACACGACGCAAGTCTGGTATTTGTTCCTGGATACTGAATTCCGGGTGCTGGCGCTGAACCGCGGTTTTGAAGAAGGGTACTATTGGCAGACAGGGATACGGATAAAAAAAGGAGATTATTTTCCCGATTGTTTATATGCAGGCCGCCGGCCGCAAGTGATCGAAGTGCTGAACCGGGCACTCCAACAGGAAACAGTGGAGTATGAGGTCGAATACACAAATAAGCAGGAAAATCGCCATTATTTTTCAACGGTCTCTCCGGTAGTGAGTGACGATTCGGTACTAGGTATCTGTTTTATCACGCATGATATTACGACCCGTAAAAACCTGGCGCTGGAACGCGAAAAAATCATTACCGATCTCATACAGCGGAATAAAGACCTGGAACAGTTTGCCTACATCATTTCACATAATCTGCGGGCGCCGGTGGCCAATATCCTGGGCATTTCGGCCCTGCTGCAAGATGATGCGCTGAGCGCCGAAGAGCACAACGGACTCAGTTGCGGTATGCATGCTTCGGTACAGCGGCTCGATGAAGTAGTGAACGATCTCAATACCATTTTACAAGTGCGGCGTGAGATCAGTGAAATAAAAGAGACCATCCGGTTTGCCAATATCGTGGCGAGCATACAAGAAAGCATCGGGCAACTGATGGAACAAAACGAAGTAACGATTCAATGCAATTTTGATGCGGCGGAAACTGTCTACAATATCAAGACTTATATCTATAGCATCTTTTATAACCTGATCACCAACAGTATCAAATACCGCAAACAAACCGAGCCCTGCCGCATCAGTATTGAAAGCCGGAAGGAAGACAAAATCCTTGTATTGTTGTTTAAGGACAACGGTACCGGCATCGATCTGAAGAAACAGGGAGACAAAATGTTTGGATTATACAAGCGGTTCCACAGCCATATAGAAGGGAAGGGCATGGGGCTTTACATGGTAAAAACCCAGATAGAAACCTTAGGTGGCAGGATTTCCGTGAGCAGCGAACCTGGTATCGGAACCGAATTTAAAATAGAACTGAAAACATGAACACGCCTAACCATTTCGTGATCGTCGACGACGACCCCATCAATAATATGATCTGCAAAACCGTGATCAAAAAACTGAATCCCAATGCGGTCGTTACAAGTTTTACAGCACCGGAAGAAGGTATGCAGTACTTCCGGAATGCAATGCCAGCCGATGATTTGGTACTGCTGCTCGATATCAACATGCCCGACATTACCGGCTGGGATTTTCTGGATGAATTTGAACGCCTGAGCAACCAGGTGAAAAGCCAGGTCTCTGTCTTCATACTTTCTTCTTCAGTTGATTCGCGTGATAAAGAAAGGGCAGCTGCCAACCTGATGGTTAAACGGTTTATGTCTAAACCTTTGACTGTGGAAGCCCTGCTGTCGGCCCTGGGGCAGCAACAATATTAAACAGTACGGCCTAGTTGAATGCTTGAATGAACTGTTGCAATGCTTGCAGCTTCTGGTTCAGTTGGGCCGACTCCTCGAAGTTTAGTGTTTGCTGTCCGTCGCTGCGCGCCAATTCCGGCTGCGGATGCACCTCATAAATAACCCCGTCTGCGCCCGCTACTATGGATGCCAGGGCAACAGCCGTCACATGTTCACGGATACCGATGCCGTGCGAAGGATCTGCAAGCACGGGCAGATGTGATTTCTGTTTCAGGACGGGAATGGCGTTGATGTCAAATGTATTGCGATAGGCGTGCTCAAACGAACGAATGCCGCGTTCGCATAAGATAATATCTTCATTGCCGGAAGAAAAAATATACTCAGCCGATTGGAGCAATTCATCGATAGTGCCGCTGATACCACGTTTCAGCAGTACCGGTTTCTGTGCCTCGCCGAGCGCACGCAGCAGGTTAAAGTTTTGCGTGTTCCGGGCACCCACCTGGAACAGGTCTACATAATCATACATTTGCTCAATCTGCCCGATGTCCATCACTTCACTGATAATGCTGATGCCTTGCTGCCGGCAGATTTTGTAAAACAATTTAAGACCCTCTACACCCAATCCCTGGAATGCATAGGGTGAACTTCTGGGCTTAAACACACCACCCCGCATCATTTTGATACCCATATCTGCCAGGTGCGTAACAATTGCAGTAATCTGCATTTCGCTTTCTATAGCGCAGGGCCCCGCTATGATTACTGGTTTTTGTCCGCCGATGATCGTATGGCCGGCCTTTATCTTCGTCGTTTCCTGCTTCCATTTTCGGGAGACCAGTTTATAGCTGTCCGATACGCGGTGCACATCTTTAACGCCCGCCTGGCCGCCTATTTTGCGGATATCGAATTCCAGACTGCCGAGGCAAACCAGGTAGCTGCCACGTGCGGTAGACACGGCTTGCGCGGTATAGCCCGATTGTTTTACCAATATTATGAGCGCAGCCAATTCCTGCTGCGTAATACCTTCTTTCAGTTGAATGATCATGGCCGGATGGATTGAACAAATTGTTGAATAGAATGGCGGATATTTCCGGTTTCGCCGGAAATGGCCTGTATGAAACCGGAGCCGATTATAGCACCCTGTACGTACCGGCACACTTCGTTAAATCCTTGCCGGTCGTGGATACCGAATCCCGCAAGTACAGGGTTTTGCAACGCAAGCTTTTTTACCGCGTCGAAATATTGATGATGGTCCTTTTCGAAAACGTTTCTCTTCCCCGTGGTTCCCGGCGTTGTCACCATATAAATGAATGTATCGGTCAGCATGTCGATCTCCCGCACCCGGGAAACAGGTGTTTGCGGCGTAATCAGGAAAATCATTTTCACTCCTTTTTCATTAAATAAAGGCTGGTATTGTTCCTTGAAAACAGCTAGTGGCAGGTCGGGAATAATAACCGCTGCAATATTATTCCGGACGCAATCGTCAAGAAACCGCGTCATGCCGTATTGCAAAACCGGGTTGAGATAGCCCATAAGCACAATGGGGATTGCATGCGGGTTGGAAAGTGCGCTAATCTGCTCGAAAAGCAGTGATACAGTCATGCCGTTGCGGATGGCTTGTTGGCTGCTTCGCTGTATTACCGGTCCGTCTGCCATCGGATCTGAAAACGGAATGCCGATCTCGACCAGGTCTACACCGTTTGCGGCCAATGCTTCAATAATTTCCCCGGTACTATTTAAGTTCGGGTATCCTGCGGTAAAATAAATGGAAAGAAGCGAATGTTTCTTGCGCTTAAAAAGTTCCTGTATGCTGTTCATCTGTAAAATACTTGCTGTAAGTGTTCAAATCTTTATCGCCTCTGCCGGAAAGGCATAGGACAACGGTTTCGTGCGGTTGAAAAGGTAATTGCTCCAAAGCCGCCAGTGCATGCGCTGTTTCTAATGCCGGAATAATACCTTCCAGCCGTGCAAGGCGGAATCCTGCGGCAAGTGCCGCTTCGTCGTCTATATGAAGATAGCGTGCACGGCCTGTTTCAAACAGATGCGCATGGAGCGGGCCAATGCCCGGATAGTCGAGTCCTGCGGAAATGCTGTAGGGTTCTACGATCTGTCCATCCGCTGTTTGCAGGAGCCAGGTTTTACTGCCATGAATAATGCCAGGCTTGCCATGCACCAGCGTGGCCGCTGTGGCGCCCGAGTCAATCCCTTTACCGCTTGCTTCCACACCAATTAATTGCACCGCCGGCTCGTTTAAGAAATGGTGGAAGGCTCCGGCGGCATTACTGCCGCCACCCACACAGGCAATCACTGTGCCAGGCAATGGATCGCCGGTCTTTTCGAGAAGCTGTTGCCGGATTTCGGCGCTGATAATACTTTGAAATGTTTCAACGATTTCGGGATAAGGCGCCGGCCCCACTACCGAGCCAATAATGTAATGGGTCTCTTCCGGGTTGCCGATCCAGTCGCGGATAGCTTCATTGGTTGCGTCCTTCAGGGTTTGGCTCCCGCTGGTGACTGCTTTTACAGTAGCGCCCAGCATACGCATCCTGCTTACATTCGGCGCCTGCCGTTCTATGTCTTTCGCACCCATATACACCACACATTCCAATTTCATCAAAGCACAGACCGTTGCCGTAGCTACGCCATGTTGGCCTGCACCCGTTTCAGCAATAATGCGTTTTTTGCCGAGGCGCCTGGCCAGCAATACCTGGCCGATCGCGTTGTTTATTTTATGGGCGCCGGTATGAACCAGGTCTTCCCGCTTAAGATAAATATTGGCGCCGTACAGGTCTGAAAGCGCGGCCGCATAATAGAGCGGCGAGGGGCGCCCTACATAATCCCGGAGCAGTTCCGCCAGTTCTTTCTGAAACCATGTGTCGGCGAGCACCGAGCGGAAGCCCTCTTCTAATGTGCTGACGGCATGGTGTAAGATTTCCGGAACAAACGCACCGCCATAAGCGCCGTAGTATCCTTTTTCAATGATTGCGTAATGCATGACTGAATGTTTTTAAATGCTGAATATTTTTGATGCCCGGTGCTGATTCAAACCGGCTGTTCACGTCAATACCGATCAGCAAATGGTGCCGGATGGATTGAATAACCGGTGCATGTTCGGGGCCAATACCACCACTGAGAAAAAACGGCGTTGCTCCTTTGTACTGCTGCAATAACGACCAGTCAAAGCCCCGGCCGCTGCCGCCATAACCGGTACAGGCGGTGTCAAACAAGAAATAGCGGCAACTATCCTGGTAGCCGGCCGTCAGATTAAAGTCAAAACGGCCCGATATGCCAAACGCTTTTATCACCGGTATTGTGCGGCTTACTGTGCGGCAGTACGCCGGTGATTCCGACCCATGCAGCTGTACTAGGTCGAGACGGTAGTCTTTTGCCAGTAGCAGCACATCGATCATCGGCGCATTTACAAATACGCCTATTTTTTGAACTGCCGACTGAGTGGTAATAAAACGTCTGATGTTCTCATTGTTGCCGATATGCCGGGGGGATCCGGGATAAAAAATGTATCCCAGGTAATCCGGCGCCAGATCCATTATAGCATGGATATTATCAGGATTGGTATTGCCGCAAATTTTGAGTTTCATGAAGTATGGATTGATATTGTCTGATAAAATTGGCGCATGCCAGCTCCGGACGGCTATGCCGCATAAATGGTTCGCCGATGAGAAATCCGTCGAAGCCATGGCGTTTTAGCATCGCGGCCGTTTCAGGAGCATCGATGCCGCTTTCTGAAATTTTAACAGCTTGCCGGGGCAGCCATTCGATCAGTTCCAGCGAATGCTGCACCGAGGTCTGAAACGAGCCAAGGTTTCGGTTATTAATACCGATGAGGTCTGCTTCCGTTTCTAATGCATTGATCTCCGCTTTGGTATGGACTTCCAGCAATACTTCCATTTGCAGCGAATGCGCTAAACGGGTAAATCGTACCAACTGCGCCGGTGAGAGGATTGCCGCAATTAAAAGAATCGCATCAGCGCCCAGCGACCGCGCTTCTATAATTTGGTATTCATCGATCGTAAAGTCTTTGCGGAGAATCGGACAGTAATTGTATTTCCTTGCCAGTTGCAGATCTTCGTTTGCGCCGCCGAAGTATTGCTGATCGGTAAGCACCGAAAGTGCACTGGCGCCCGCTTGCATATAACCGATAGCTGTTTGCTCGACCGAAATATAATTGTTGATGATGCCGCGGGAAGGGGAGCGCCGTTTTATTTCTGCGATGATGCCACTTTTGTCGGGCCGGGTTACATAATTTTTCAACGAAACAACCGGCGCTTCAAAACAATTGGAGCGTTCCAGCAGCTTGGTAGGATAAAGCGTTTTGCGTTCGTTGATTTCCGCTTTTTTGGTTTCAATGATTTGTTCCAGCATATTCATGGCTGCATGCTATTAATTGGTTGAAAATTTGAACTGCTTGTCCTGATTGAAGGGTTTCCGCCGCCAGGTCCATACCCTCTTGTATGGATAATGTTGGCGATGCCAGGTGAATGGCCAGGCCGCTGTTCATCGCAACTACCGCTATTTGTGCAGTACTGCCTTTTCCTTGCAGGACGTTCATGAACAGGTGCGCCGCTTCTTGTAAATCGCTGCCTGCGTCGATGCAGGACGGGAGTATGGTACGGCAGCCAAATTGGGCCGGGCTATAGATGGCTTCTTGTTGAGGTGTGATGATTTTAAATGGCGCGGTGAGTGAAATCTCATCATAGCCATCCAGGGAATGAACGATTGCATACTGTTTGGCGCCGCCTTGTAACAGATATTGGTACGTTCGCGCCGCCTCCAGGCTGTTGACACCCAGCAGCATTGCCCGCGGCTGCACCGGATTGGTTAGTGGGCCCAGCAGGTTAAAAAAACTCCGGATGCCTAAATTTTTGCGGACCTGTGCAAAGCGTTTCATAGCGGGATGAAAAAGTGGCGCATGCAGAAAGCAGAGATTTGCAGTATGCAACTGGTGGCTCAGCACCGCAGGGTCATTCGAGAAACAATAGCCGAGCTGTTCCAGTACATTGGATGAGCCGCTTGCCGACGATGCTCCGTAGTTGCCATGTTTGATCACTTTAAATCCTGCTGCTGCCGTAACGATCGCCGCCAGTGTGGAGATATTAAACGAATTTTTGCCATCTCCGCCCGTGCCGACAATATCTACTGCGATGTCTGTAAACGGTAGTTGAATGCGGAAGCATTCTTCCATCATGGCTTGCTTGAATCCGCGGAGCTCTGCCACGCATGGTTGACGCATCATATAGGTCGTGAGAAAAGCAGCAATCTGGCTGTCGTTGTAATCGCCTGCTATCATGCCGCGCAGTACCTCGTAAGCCTGTGCCTCGTTCAGGCAGCCATAGTTGCCGAGCTTGTTCAGTAAATCCTTCATATCAGTTATTGATCCAGTTTGCAATTATTTTTTCACCCAGTGGTGTCAGCACGCTCTCCGGATGAAATTGCAGGCCGCGTATATCGTACTGTTTGTGCGCAATCGCCATAATATTTCCTGCTTCGTCCTTCATTAGGATATCTAAGGCATCGGGAAATCGCTGTGGCGACAATACCCAGGAATGATAATGACCTGCAGTGAAGGCGACGGGCATATCTTGGAACAGGTAATCTTCTTTGCAGCAATGCAAAAGGGAAGCAATGCCGTGTAAGACGGAAGGCATTTGCACCAGCTGTGCGCCAAATACTTCACCAATGGCCTGATGTCCCAAACAGATGCCCAGCAGGCTTTTGGTAGTGCCATAACGGGAGATGACTGAAGAGAGCAACCCGGCTTCGCTGGGAATGCCAGGCCCGGGCGATAAAATGATCTTGTCGTACGATGCCAGTTCATCGAGATGAAAACAATCGTTGCGTTTTACATCCGGCTCGGCGCCACTGAGTTTTCTGACCAATTGTACGAGGTTGAATGTAAAGCTGTCGTAATTGTCGATGACGAGGTATTTCATGTTAAAAAGAGGAAGCGTTTTGTATCGCCGCCCGGAGCGCCGCGAGTTTATTATTTATTTCAGCCAGTTCGTTTTCGGGAACGGATGCTGCAACGATTCCGGCGCCGGCACGGTAAAGCAATGTGCCTTGTTTGCTCAGAAACGAGCGGATCATAATGGCCTGGTTGCAATTGCCTTTCAGCCCGATAAATCCCACGCAACCGCCGTAAAACCCGCGATTGCTGCCTTCATATTTTTCGATCAGTTGCAGGGCCCGGTGTTTGGGCGCGCCCGAAAGCGTGCCCGCAGGAAAAGTTTCAGCCAGTACTTTAATAGCGTTCAGCTCGCCGGTAGGATCGGTGCCGGTTACTTCCGAGACGATATGCAACACATGCGAGTAGCTACGTATTTTTTTGAAAACCGGAACTTCAATTTGCCGGAATGATTTACTGAGATCATTGCGCGCCAGATCCACGAGCATTACATGTTCCGCTGATTCTTTGGGATCGTTGAGCAATGCGGCAGCCAGTCTTTCGTCTGTTGCAGCATGGCCACTGCGCTTATAAGTGCCGGCAATCGGGTGCAGTACCGCTTTGCCATCCCGAATGCATAGTTGCGCCTCCGGCGAAGAACCGAAAAGCCGGTAACTCCCGTAGTCGAAGTAGAACATATACTGGGAGGGATTGATGGAACGCAGTGCGCGGTACACATTGAATTCATCGCCTTGAAAAGAGATTTCGAATGCATGCGACAATACGATTTGAAAAACATCGCCGCGCCGACAATGCCCGATGCCTTTTCGCGCCATTGTGAGGAACGAATCCTCGTCCGATCGCGCACGTTCTTCTGAGATCGTACGAAATGGATGGTCTGCAATGTGCCTGGTTCGAATGCAGTTTTCGATGATTTCGGTGCCGGTAAAATCTTGCTCGCTATTGTAAAAATGCACGATGGTAAGCTGATGACTGGCGTGGTTGAAGACAATTACATACTGGTAAAAATGCAGCCGGATATCCGGCGTTTTTTGTGCATCATCTGATGTTTCGCGGATACAAATGCGCTCGAAATGGCGAACGCTATCGTAATTGAAATAGCCAAAGCAGCCATCGATATCAAAGTCCTTGTCTGTGCGATCGGTGCGGAAGCTTCGCAGGTAATCGCTGATCAGATGCTCAAGGTTTTGAGTATTGCTTATGGATTCGGTACAGGTAATACCGTTTGGGTAGGTAGTAGTGAGCAATGGCCCTTCCAATATTAATCCTGCGATCGGTTCGCAACAGATATAGGAATAGCCGGGATGGGCTGCCTGTTCGGAATGCTCCAGCAGCAAGGTTGCTGCAAACCGGTCTCTTAATTTCAGATAGATGCTGACAGGCGTATCTGTATCTGCCAGGCGCGTGCAGTCCACGCTCTTCAGTTGGAAGTTCATCAAAAAAAATATTGAGCAATGAGGAAAAAGAAAAAGGGCCCGCGTGAATAGCGAGCCCTTTCAAAGGATGTATTTAGTACAAAATACCAGCTATTTCACGCGTTGCCATCGTGAAAGCCACCAATATTTATTTGTAATTGCGTAAGACATGATATAGTTCCCGAGTACTATGGGATCGATTAGGAAACGAAGGTAGCAGCTTTTTTGAAAAAAACAAATTTATGATTTTCGGTGCAGGCGTTTTTTCCCGACCGCAACAATAATGTGTCCGCTATTAGGTTTAAGCGCATCTGTTTTAAAATGTTTTTATTTTAGTACAGCTGAACCAATGCTCGCTCATGAATGAATTTCCGTTTTCAGGCCTTACAGACGAAGAAGTGCTGGCGGCTCGTCAGCAGTATGGTAGCAACAAACTGACACAAAAAAAGAATCGTACGTTCCTGCAAAATCTCCTGGCCTTATTGAAGGAACCGATGGTTTTACTATTGCTCGTTGCCGCTGCTATTTATTTTGTAAGTGGGTCTGTGGGCGACGGGATTTTTATGGCGGTCGCTATCGTTATTGTTGCCACCATTTCGCTTTTCCAGGATGCAAAAAGCCGGAATGCGCTGGAGGCATTGAAAGCCTATACGCGTCCGGCAAGTAAGGTTATCCGGAATGGCGCTATACGGGCTATTGCCAGCGAAGATATCGTAATGGGAGATTACCTTGTAGTAGACGAAGGCGCAACGGTAACGGCCGACGGAACGATTGTTCAGTCCAACGATTTTTCGGTAGATGAATCCGTAATTACCGGCGAGTCCATGCCGCTTGCCAAAGATCCGTCTTCAAAAGAACCTTTCCTTTATAACGGCACTATCGTTGCAACGGGGCTTGCGATTATGCGGGTCACTGCCATTGGCGGTCATACCAGGCTGGGGCAGATCGGTAAAGCTATGGAAAGCATCAAAGAAGAGCCTACGCCGCTGGAATTACAGATTGCCAATTTCGTCAGGAAAATGGTGATTATCGGCGTCATTATTTTCATTATTGTATGGATATTGAATTATCTGCGCTCGCAGGTTTTGCTTGATAGTTTGCTCAAAGCGCTGACGCTCGCCATGAGTATTTTACCGGAAGAGATACCTGTAGCTTTTACCACGTTTATGGCTCTGGGCGCCTGGCGTCTTATGAAAATGGGTATCGTGGTAAAACAGATGAAAACCGTGGAAACACTCGGCAGCGCTACCGTTATCTGTACCGACAAAACGGGCACGCTTACCGAAAATAAAATGAGCCTGGCTAGTGTATACGCAGTCGCTTCGGCGAAGATAACAGAGATGAAGGACGCGCTGGATGAGCACGAAAAAAATCTGGTTGAAACCGCGATGTGGGCCAGCGAGCCAATTCCCTTTGATCCGATGGAACTGGCGCTGCATGAAACTTACTCAAAGCTCGGTGTTGTGGATGAACGGAACAATTACAAAATGTTCCACGAATATCCGCTGGGTGGTTTGCCGCCGATGATGACCCATATTTTTCAAGATCAGCAGGGACGAAGGATCATTGCAGCGAAAGGAGCGCCGGAGGCCATTCTTAAAGTCACTCATCCCGATGCAGCAACGAGACAACGTGTCGTGGCGGTAGTCAATGAACTGGCTGCCGCCGGTTATCGTGTGTTGGGCGTGGCATCAGCACATTTTAATGGCGATGATTTTCCGGAATCACAGCAAGCGCTGCCGTTCACGCTAAAAGGTATTGTTGCTTTTTATGATCCGCCGAAGAAAAATATAGGAGCGGTGTTGCAGCATTTTTATGATGCCGGTATTAATGTAAAGATTGTAACCGGTGATAATGCAGCTACCACTATGGCGATTGCCAGAGAAGTAGGTTTTCGCGGCTACGAAAAGAGCATCGAGGGTATCGAATTGCTGCAGCTGACGGACGAAGGTTTGGCAGCAGCCGTCGCCGATAAACAGATCTTCACCCGTATGTTTCCCGACGCTAAAATGAAAATCATCGACGCATTGAAAGCGCAGCATGAAATTGTGGCGATGACGGGCGATGGCGTGAATGACGGGCCGGCGCTGAAGGCGGCACATATCGGTATTGCGATGGGGCAGAAAGGTTCTGAAATTGCAAAGTCTGCGGCTTCTCTTATTTTGATGGAAGATGATCTGTCGAAAATGGTAGACGCTGTGGCCATGGGCCGGAAGATTTACACTAATCTGAAAAAAGCGATCCGGTATATTATCTCCATTCATATCCCGATCATACTTACGGTTTTTCTGCCGCTGGCGCTGAACTGGGTATATCCTAATATATTTTCGCCGGTTCATGTAATTTTCCTGGAACTCATTATGGGGCCTACCTGTTCTATTATTTATGAAAATGAACCAATGGAACAGAACGCTATGATTCAGCCGCCGCGGCCTTTTCGTGCTACTTTCTTTAATTGGAAAGAGTTGACCGTCAGCGTGATTCAAGGGCTCATTATTACCTGCGGTACGCTCGGTGTGTATCGCTATGCAATTTATATGGGTTGCGATGAGCGCCAGACAAGGGTATTAGTCTTCACATGCCTGATCACTGCCAATATTATGCTTACATTGGTCAATCGTTCTTTTTATTATTCCGTCTGGACTACATTCGGCTACAAAAATAAACTGGTACCATTTATAACCGTTGCAACAGCCCTTATTTCTATATTGCTGATCTATCTGCCACCGGTGGCTGCATTCTTTGGATTCGGAAATGCAAGCCTGGCTCAGATGTTGACGGCCATTGGCGCCGGAATGCTTGTAGTGCTTTGGTATGAACCAATAAAATGGCTGAAGCGGAAACGAATAATAAAATAGCAAGACCGGCGCTAAGTCTTCAGCAAATAAAATAAGAGTGCCATACTGATCAGAAAAATCAACGCAGTGATAATCTTCAAAAACAGGGTGGAATGATAATAATTGCTTTGGTCGATCTGCTTTTTAGTGGCGATATACCTGATTTAGGAAAATAAAATAGTGAGTCCGCCCAGTGCCACCAGTAAAACCCCGATCGTGTGCGAATAGCCGGTATGCGGAATGTTTGCTTTTTGTCCTACCACCATTTCGATCTGCCGGATGAACAAAGTGAATTTTACCACGATAAAGCCAAAACCCATAATGCCGATGCTCGTCCGGATCCATGCTAGAAAAGTCCGTTCATTGGCAAGATGATCACTGGCATTTGCATTTGCTTTTAGTTCTGATGCCATAAAAAAACAAGATTTGCGCGTTCCTGAAGATAACACTTAAATAGCTCGCCCTGAAAAAACAAAGGCACAAGATCTGCTGATCTTATGCCTTTGGCGATTTTATTTTGAAGTAATTATCGTTGCACGGAAACCTTTTGAACAGCATTAAAGCCGTCACCGGTCAGCGAGATGAAGTACATGCCGCTAGACCATCCTTTGGTCGTGATTGTAAAACGATCGGCAGTCAGTGCTGTTTCAAAAATTGTTTTGCCGGCCAGGTCTTTCACCGACAAATATAGTTTTGTGCCTGGCACATAAGCTGGCAGCAACAAATGGATATCATCGGTTGCCGGGTTAGGATAAACAATCCAGTCGTTGTGCAGACCCGCGATGGAAGGAACGCTTACCGGATCCGGTGTCACTACGAATTGGCCCATCATGCCATCGTCTTCATGCATCAGCACATGGCAATGATACATGTACGGTACTGTTGTATCGGCAAAGTCTTCAAACTTCATAATGATGCGCGCCGTTTCGTTTGGCAGCACCAATAACACATCCTTTTTACCGGCTTCTTTAGGATCGGGCGCAATACCGTTCCGGTCCAATATAAAAAAGTGTACATCGTGAATATGAAACGGATGCGCCACCATAGTCTGGTTGGTGAACGTCCAGATCTCCGTACTGTTTAGGGGTATGCGATAGTTGATGTGCATCATGTCAAACGAGCTGTCGTTGAAATAGAATGGTCCGTCCATTACCAAAACACTATCAGCAGTGAAGTTGATCGTCCGGGTCATGTTGGCAGTGCTCGCCGCATAGGGTGTCACCGGTACCAGGCTGGAAGGAATGCTCGTTACCGGATTGGCTGTTGCAGCGCCCACATTTATTTTCAGCACGTTGAAGTCCATACCGTTCAGGGAGCTGTTCATTGGCGGAAAACCCGGTGGCATCGGCATCGTTGGTCCGCCCTGCACGCCCATTGGTAGTTCGGAAGCGTAACTCATCAGGTAGAGCGTTTGGCCAGACATGCCGGAGAGGTCAATGAGCATTTCGGCACGTTCGCCTGGCGACAGCCGTATCCTATTGGTAGCAACGGGCGCCGAAAGCAAGCCATTGTCGTTGGCGATAACGTAAAAACTTTTGTTGCCGCTGAGACCGAAATTAAAATTCCGCTCGCCGGCAGCATTCAATAACCGCATCCTTACCACCTGCGCCGGGAAACTTGCATAAGGCAGTTGCCGGCCATTTACTAGCACAATGCTGTCTACCATTCCTCTTGGTTCTATCTGGTTCATGGTATCCAGCTGCTGTGATTGAACAATAACCGGAAAATCATCTACACCATATTTGCGTGGCAATGTAAGTGCAGCTTCGGCAGCATCCCTGACAATGATCATGCCCGCTGCGCCGAGCATAACTTGTGCCGCTGTTTTCATATGAATATGCGGATGATACCAATAAGTAGCTGCGCTGTTCATCATTTTAAAGGAAGGCGTCCAGGTGGCTGCCGGCAGAATAGGCGTATGCGGGCCGCCATCTTCAGTCGGGGCAATATGCAGTCCGTGCCAGTGAACGGATGTCGTATCCCCAATCTGGTTATTCACCGAGATGTTGACCGTATTATTCTGCTGTAAAATCAACGTAGGACCCAGATAATGATTTCCATTAAATGCGAGCGTTTTTGTTTTTTGGCCTGGAAGTATTTGCAGACTGTCATTGTGCATCGTCAGGTTGATCGACGTTCCCGATAAGGTATCGGGGATCAATAATTGCTGTTGTGCCCGGGCAAACAGCGGCGCCATGCATAACGCAGTCAACACTATTTTTTGCATAAAATCAGATTGAAAGGAAGGGGCTTGCAGCCCCTTCGTGAAGATTACTGAATGACAACTTTCTGAATGCTGCTTTGGAGGCCATTGCTCAGTCTGAGCGCATAGATGCCCGGAGCGCATGTTTTAATACTTACCGACAGTTTATTGTCGCCTTGTTTGATCTGTGCATTACGGCTCGTTACAATTTTTCCGGAGAGATCCGACAATTCAACCGTATAGTTGCCTGGCATAGAACTATTGAAAGAAAGGTTCAGGTTATCCCTGGCCGGGTTAGGGTAGATGGTGAAATTATCTGCGAGTCCGGGCGTATTGCCGACACCGGTACCTGTGGTTGGTACATTACCGCTATAAGCCAGGTTGTCTACATACAAGAAGCTGCCATCTGCCGGAGACAGTCCGCTGGCAGACAGGAAGATCATTGCGGTATCGGGCGTTAGTGTATTGGAAACATAAGTGAGCGGAATGCTGAAGTTGACCCATGCCATTTCCATGCCTGCCAGCGGGTTCAGCGCGTAAGCAACAGTATCGCGTTTGGCTGCGGCAATATTCCATTTTGTAAGATAAGTAGCAACGACACCCTGATCGGTATTAGACATAGCCATGTACTGCCAGGCGCCGGTCAGGTTGGCCGGACGCGCGGTATAAGGAAACCCGCCGGATACGCTCATGGTAGTTGTATTGATGGTGCCGGTTACGGCAATGCCTGGCACTACGCTCAGACCGGTACTGCGGGAGGTGAGTTTCAGGAAAGATGTGCCCGGGTTACCTGGTGTGCCCTTCTGTGCCGTGTAGATACTAAGCGAGGAAGTCAGCGAATTAAGGGTGCTCCAATTGTCGGGCTCCGCATAGCCATTAGTGGTAGACCAGTTTTCGAAACCGGCATTAGGAATTTGTGCGGATGCAGTCATTGCAGCCATTGCAATGGCTGTGCTCAAGAGTAGTTTTTTCATTTTTATGATTGTATTTTAACCACAGGTAGTACCTCTGGCAGTTCTGGAAAACAAAAGAATAAATGGAATAAGAAAAGGCGGCAGCCGGGCTGGCGCATTGCTGAGAAGCGTGTTTAAACGCCGGAAGCCTATGCATACGAATATCCATAGGTTATTTTAAATCAAATCAGGAATTGCTGATATAGTATATGTAAGGAGACCGTTCGGCACAGGGGCGGCCCATGTACGAGCGGAATCAAATGCGTTGCATGCTGTAAGGCTGCATACGGAGGCGTAAACCGGATGTTGGATGTTACGATCGCAGCGCCTAAAACCAATTTCTGGAACGAAAGCTGTTTGGCAAATGATTTATGGTCGTCAATATTGACTTTGCAATGTTTGGTTTTGCAGCAACCTGTTTTTTTCTGAGTGCCGCGGCAACAACATTTACTTTTTTTCTTGTGGCCGTTAAAAGCGAAGTACTGGAGAATCTTGCCGCAGAAATGATAAGATATGCTCGCGCCACATACATTTGCGGCAAGCAGACAGATCAATATAATGGCAACAAATTTCTTCATCAAGAAATATAAAAGTCGCCCAATTTAATGATTTTTTTATGAAGTTCGACACCATATCAGACAAAAGTCCGTGGTGGTGCTGGCCCGCGGAAATAGAAAATCTTAGCTAACTTAGAATGATTGTTCCCGAAAGCGGGCAAGCGTTATTTTCCTAATTGTCATCTCCACTTTCAAAATAATAGCTATGAGCAGTCTTCCGATTCGCGATCCTCAAAACGACCATTTGCTGACGTCTGCCAATGCAGTGGCGACCTTTATCGACTATCAGCCGGTGCAGGTCAATTCCATCAATTCCATGAGGCGGTCTGCATTAATCGACAAAATTGTAGTGGCGGCAGAATTAGTGACCGGTTTTCAAATACCGGTGGTGCTTTCCACGGTTAATGTGGCGACCGGCATTAACCAACCAACGATTCCGAGGCTGGCCAATATGTTGAAACATATTCCTGTTTATGACCGTACGATCATCAATGCCTGGGAAGACAAGGAATACAACGAAGCGATAAAGGCAGCGGGCAGAAAGAAAATTATTATGGCAGCACTGTGGACAGAAGCCTGCCTGACTTTTCCTGCGCTCGATGCATTGCGGGAGGGCTATGAGGTGTATGTGCTGGCTGATGCGGTTGGCGGCACTTCTGTAATTGCGCATGAAATGGCGCTCCGTCGCATTGAACAGGCCGGCGGCAAAATGATCACGATTGCGCAGCTGGCTTGCGAATTGCAGCGCGACTGGGCAAGAAAGGATACGGCAGGTGTGATGGTAAGGGCTTTGAAGCATGACGGTGCTTTCCTCGAAATGTGAGGTCGTTAAAAACGGAACATGATTGGGCAGCATTTGGAAAACGAAAAAAAAATGACAATATTTATTTTGAAATTCTCATTACTACCCAAACAAAGAAATGCAGTTGGTTTCACTTGACGGTTTTTTCGAAAACTTTCCGTGTCCATGTGCCATTATTACAGTTGCGTCTGAAACGCTGATGATCCGGCAGGTGAATAAAGCGCTTGCAGACTATATCAGTACGCCGGCACATGAAATAGAAGGTAAGCCTATATCGTTTCTCGCAGCTATTTACGGCGAAAAGATAAGCGCAGCGGCTGGCGCGTATATGACGCAGTCCCTACAGCAATTGTTTTTTCCCGATCAACTGTGGTCTTCAGCCATTCCGCGCGATAGTGCCGATTACGGCATGCGAAATACAGCAGTCCGCGGACAAGACGGCGCACTTAACTACGTTATTCACCAGGTACAATTTGGTCTGAATGCACATACGCTCGATGGGCATTCCGCTGCCGACAAATACCATGCCGTGTTTAATTACTGTTCGGTGCCGATGTGGATTTACGACATGAAGACCCTTTGTTTCCTGGACGTCAATGAGGCGGCGATACGCCATTATGGTTATAGCAGATCGGAATTTATGTCGATGACGATTAAAGACATCAGGCCGCCGGAAGATATAGTTGCTATGACCAAAGAGGTGGAGCGGCTGCTTCGTGAAGACAAATTATTTGCCTGTAATAATACCCGTCATCTGAAAAAAGACGGAACGATGATACAAGTGCGCATAGAGAGCAACGAGGTATATATCGACGGTCATAAGGCACGGGTGGTATCGGCATTCGATATTACGGAAGACGCACGTTTACGCGAAGAAATTGTTGCGTCCAGCAACCGGCTCAGCGCAGCGCAGGCAATGGCAAACCTCGGTCACTGGATCTATGAGCTGGAAGCAGAAATGCTGTACTGGTCCGACGAAATGTATCGCATATTTGATACGAATCCGCAAATATTTACGCCGACAGTCGAGGTACTGAAAGGCTTTGTACATAAAGATGATTGGCCTGATGAATCGTTCGAGCAGCAGCTGGCGGCAAACGATCATGTCAGTTTTGAAAGCAGGGTGACGACCGCCAGGAAAAAGGAAAAAGCGTTGTATCATACTTTGCACCTTATCAGGGACGAACAGTTGCAACCGGTGCGCGTGGAAGGAATCTGCATGGACATTACACAGCGGAAGCTGGATGAAGCTGCGCTGAAGCGCAAAAATGATCTGCTGGAAGCGGTCAATAAATTCGCCAGTTTACTGTTGGGCAAAGGCAAGTTTATTGAAGTGATCAAAAGAGCGTTTGCGGTAATCGGAGCAACAGTGGATGTGGACCGCATTTATTTTTATGAGAACAGTGCTTATGAAAATGGTGTGAGCCTCGTCAATCAACGCATCGAATGGAATAAAGGAATGGAATGGCCGATTATGGACAATCCGGGCAAACAGCAATTATCATTGGTAGTGGCCGATGTAGCTGCGGGATTACTGCCTGGCGGCCGCTTCGCGGCTATCGTAAAAAATCTTCCCGAAAGTACATTAAAGGATTTCTTACAAGAGCAGCAAGCAATTTCAGTAGCAGCGCTGCCGATTTTTGTAAACGACAAGTTCTACGGTTTTATCGGTTTTGAAAACCTGGACCGGGAACGCTTTTGGGAGGAGGATGAATTTATATTCCTCGAAGCTGTGACCGGGCATCTTGCAACGGCACTAGAAAGGAATAATACGACCAAAGCACTAAAAGACAGCCAGGAGCAGTTTGAATCGGTCATCAATAACCTGCCTGGTATTACCTATCGCTGCAAGTCGGATGAAGATGCCACGATGCTTTTTTTAAGCGAAGAAGTGAAGCGTATGACGGGCTATGACGCGGCAGACTTTATCGATAATAAAACCTTAAGCTTTGTATCGATTATTCATCCCGACGACCGCTGCGGTATTTTTGAAATAGGCCGGCAAGTAGATAAACGCAAACCATTTGAACTGGAGTACCGGCTAATAACCCGCGATGGACGGGTGATATGGGTAACAGACATCGGGCGCGGTGTGTTCGATGACAATGGGCAGTTGCTTTATGTAGATGGTGTGATATTGGACGTAACCGCACACCGCCAGCAAGAACAGCTTTTACGGGAAAGTAACGAACGGTTTCGCCTGGTAATGAAAGCCAGCCGCGAGGCCATTATCGATTGGGATATACAAAGCGATGTAACGATATGGGGCGATGGTTTCCGGGAAATTTTTAATTACGACGAGGAAGCTTGTAAGAACAATCATCTGTGGTCGGACAATATACATCCTGAAGACAAGCCGCGGGTACTGAAAGCGGTAGACGATATCCTTGCCGATCCTTTGCAGGATACGCTATCGATCAGCTTCCGCTTTCTGAAGGCGGGAGGAGCAATAGCTTATGTACACCACCGGGGCATGTTTATCCGCAATGCAGCAGGGGTAGCAGTGCGGGCAATCGGCAGCATGTCTGATGTAACAGACATCATGCGGCACACCCGGAAAATAGAGCAGCAAAATGATATCCTGAAGGAGATCGCCTGGATGCAGTCGCACGTAGTCAGAGCGCCGGCAGCGAAATTGCAGGGTTTGCTGGAACTACTGCGCGATGAAATACCACCGGGCACGGAAGCGGCTACCACGCTTGGCTTTATCGAAGATGCCGCCAAAGAGCTGGACACTATTATCACCGACATCATCATTAAATCTGAACAAGTAAATAGTAAAACATCCAATGGAAATCTGCCATAACATAATATTAATTGACGACGATACTATGTTTAATTATTTGCATAAAAAGAATTTTGCAAAGCATGGCTATTTTCCGCAGCTCAATGAATTTATTAATGCCCGGGATGCACTGCAATTCATAGCAACTTGTCCAAGCCCGGAGCCAGTTATTGTCCTGCTCGATATTAATATGCCCGGCATGGATGGCTGGGCTTTTCTTGATGAATTGCAGCAAATGGAAGAGCGGATCATCCAAAAATATAAGGTGATTATGTTGTCCTCTTCGGTGAGCGCCGCCGATGTTACGCGCGCAACAGCCTACAAGATCGTTTATGGGTATTTATTCAAACCGCTTCAGATGGAGATGCTCCGGGATATTTTGTCGCGCTTAGACATCGTGCTTCCGGGCAAAAAGGATTAGCTATTGCTGCCGATAAAAAAACGGACGGTTGAACACCGTCCGTTTTTTTATTGAACCGACTGATCTGTCTGTTATACCCAGACCAGGTTGCCGCGTTGCCAAGTTTCAGCTGCGGTGGTTAAATCGTGATAACAATCACAGCTATTATTGACGTTCGTTGGTGGGCCGGTCGCATTCGTTTTTTAATTTGGAAAAAAAGTACCGGATGTTTTCAAAATGTACCTCTTTAAAGAAGCGTTACCTATCGGAGCTGCAAACGGAAACAGTAAAATATCCGTCAGCGCCGGAGGCGATCATCAGCGAGCAGGATATTGCGGGCCTTCCTCAGCCGGTGGCGCGGTATTTCAAGGATTGCGGTTTTATCGGAATAAAAAAGATGAATTATGCATTTATCTCCTGGAAGGATGTTTACCTGAGATTTTCGCCGGAACAGAAATGGCGGTCGCTCGATTGTTTCCAGTTTAATGCAGTACCAGCGCCGGCACGTATTGTTTATATGAAAAGCAGTCTAGCCGGAATATTTCCTTTCGAAGCCCGGGATAAATTCCAGGATGGACACGGCAATATGTTGATCCGGTTGTTGAAATGGTTTACCGTAGGCGACGCCAAAGGCAGGGAGATGGATCAGTCGGCCTTGGTTACATTGCTGGCAGAAACGCTGCTGGTGCCTTCCTACGCCTTGCAACATTATATCAAATGGACCGCTATCGGCGCAAATGTTGCCGGTGTTTCTATCCACTATAAAGCTGTTAGCGCCGCTGGAAGATTTTACTTCAACGACCGTGGCGAATTTGTCCGTTTTGAAACAAACGATCGCTATAAAACAGTTTCCGGCAACACGTACGAAAAGTGTAACTGGTTAATTACAGCCGGGGATTACGTCCAAAAAAACGGGATAAAATTTCCTACAAACTTGACGGCGCTATGGCGTGATGAACATGGCGATTTCGACTATTTTAAAGGGAAGATCGAAGCGATCGAATATAGATAGTCGACAGCGTGCGTTCGTTTTTTCGCACGCGAACAAAACGAGCCGCGTTTCTGTGGCTCCTTTCTTTAATTGCATCAAGCCCTGTCTTAGTAGCCCATCTTTGTAATCTTTTCTGCGTGGATCAGTTAACCTGCTTCGGTTCTGATATACAGCAGGTACATGCTGTTGGCCAGTTTATCGATATGCAGCAATACATCAGATGATTTTTAAAAAAATCGGAATGCTACCCGCAATTTTTTCGCTGCAAAATTTTAATGACGTACTTGCTGCCGCTCTTACCGGTGCCTAAGAATTGCGCGACGCCGATTCATAGACTGCAATCATTTTAATGGAATTTGCGCGCGCAAGTTTCTTATTTTGAGAATTAGTAAAATGTTTAATATATTTAGTAAAGTAAACTGTTTTTCTTCACCACCAATCGTCTCTTAGGAGGCAATCCGTCATTTAATATTCTTAAACTCATTTTCATTTATGAAGAAGCTTATTTCCATTGTTGCCTTCTCCGGGATAGTTGCTTCCTGTGGGCAAAAAGAGCCGGGCAAAAGTCCGACAACGGTTTCCGAAGTAGCCGACGCTAATGATCATTACAGTCAATTAGCAAATACACCTTTTGTACAAGGGTACCCCTCTAAACCAGATATTGCGAAATTGAAAGACGAACTGTTTTTCCAGCGTGCCGTGCAGAGTTATATATGGGCGCTGCCGGCATTAAATATCTATGCGATGAAAGAAGCGTCGGAAAAAAAGTTTGGCGCTGGTTATAATATCATGCCGATCTGGAAGGAAAGGCTTAATGCAAAAACACTGGTCACAACACCTAATTCTGATGTTATCTATGGGATGGGATATGTGAACTTAAAAGAAGACAGTTTATTGGTGATCGACGTGCCGCCGGGCATGCAGGGTATTTTAGATGATTTTTTTCAAAGGCCGTTAGTTTCGGAATCCGATATCGAAGGGCGTAAATGGGCCGGTGATATTGGTTTGCCAGGTCCTGATAAGGGTAAAGGGGCTAAATATCTTTTGCTGCCTCCGGACTACAAGGGGCCTGTTCCCAAAGGCTATTATGCTTACCGTTCACGCACTTATAATGTTTTTGTTTTTCTGCGCGGTTTCTTTAAAGACCCTAAGCAATTGGAGGAACCTGTTAAAGTAATGCAGCAGGTAAAAATATATCCGCTGGGAAAAGAAGCTGCTGCCCGGCCAATGCAATTTCCGAATGGTTCCAATGTACCGGTCAATATGTTGTATCCCGAAGACGGTACTGCCTATGAAATGTTGAGCCGGTTTATTAATGATGAATATGTTGATCCGGCAGACATGGAAATGCGCGGCATGCTTGCGGCAATAGGTATTGCGAAAGGGCAGCCATTTGCACCGGATGCTCATGCGAAAGACCTGCTTGACAAGGCTGCCAAAACAGCTTTTAAGATGGGCCATGCAATCGCTTATGAACCGCAGACAATTGTCAAAAACGGAACATGGTACGATGACCGCAAATGGTTAAACGTATTTCCGGGTAACCCGACGTTCACTGCACCTGATTTTAATTTCATCGATCCGCGCACCGGCTTTTTCACATTCGCATATTCTGCAAGTCCGGCTATGGCTGTCATGATGGAGAATGTAGGCGCTAAATATCCCGCTGCGTTTGTAGATGCCAACGGAGACTTTTTATCCGGCGATAATAACTATAAAGTAAATCTTCCTGCGAATGTTCCTGCTGCATTGTTCTGGTCTGTAACATTATACGACCCGATTACCGGCGCAGGGTTAGACAACGGTCAGGCATTTCCATCTGTAAACACTATGGATAAGCCGATACAAAATGCGGATGGTTCCATTGATCTGTATATTGGCAAAGACAATCCCGGTACGGGAAAGAACTGGCTTAAAACAATTCCGGGCAAAGGCTTTTTTGTAATTCTACGTTTATACGGACCGACGAAAGCATTTTTTGATAAAAAATGGAAACCAAGTGATATTGAAAAAGTAAAATAAAAAATTGCTCGTCATGATGAAATTTATCGGATAAAATTGTTTCATCAGTGGAATTAAAATGATAACAGCGGTTGGTACGTCTTTGCAATCATAAATTTGCTTTTAGCTTGCATCACGCGTAATACGCCTTAGTTATCCATCATTATTTTCAGATCAACAAGCCTATAAAACAGTCGCTCTTACTGAGAGCGACTGTTTTTATTTTTATAATCAATTCCCGTTTTTTCGCAATTACTACTCCGACCGTGCAATTTGCTCAGCCAAGCATTCTTGTATTTTGGTTTAACAACGGTAACAAACGGCGTTTATATTCATTCCGGCACCTACGGAAGCTAACAGGATCACATCGCCGGCATGTAAATGATGCAGCGGCATCTGCTCTTTCCTAACCAGGTCGATTAACGTTGGAATAGTCGCTACGGAGCTGTTGCCCAGCCAATGAATACTCATCGGCATTATGTTTTCCGGAACAGGCGTGGCGTACAGTTGGTAAAAACGTTGCACAATGGCATCGTCCATTTTTTCATTTGCCTGGTGTATGAATATTTTTTTTAAGTCCATGATCGGTACGCCGCTTTTATCAAGGCATTCCTTCATGGCTGTGGGAACATGCGACAAAGCAAATTCATAGACTTTGCGTCCTTTCATTTTGATATACCGTGTTTGCGGACGATCCGGGAATTCGGAAATACCCATCCCGATATAATCGACTTCTTCTTGTGCATGCGTCTGCACACTTGTTGACAGTATACCTTGACCTGTAGCAGCTGTATTTTTGTATTCCAGTATGACCGCGCCTGCGCCGTCGCTAAAAATCATACTGTCCCGGTCATGCTGATCGATAACGCGTGAAAGCGTCTCGGTTCCGATCACCAGCGATTTGCCGGCAATGCCCGCTTTAAAAAAAGCATCTGAATGAATAACGCCCTGTAGCCATCCGGGACAGCCGAACAAAACATCATACGCAACAGTTGCGGGATTGCGAATGCCCAATTGATGTTTGATCAAACTGGCCAGTGAAGGAACCGAAACCGATTGTACCGTGCCATAATCGACGTTGCCGAAATTATGTGCCACAATCAACTGGTCGATCTCTTCGGGATTTACACCACTGTCTTTGATTGCGCTGCGTGCAGCAATCGCACCGATATCTGCGGTGTTAAGTCCGGCGGTAACATAACGTCGTTCTTCTATACCGGTGATTTGTCTGAATTTGGATATAATATCTGCCGAAGCCGACGGCAATAGTTGGCCATTGGCGTAAAAAAATTCGGTTAAAAAGTCCTTATTGCTTTTTATCTCTGTCGGTATATAAGAACCGCTGCCTGTAATAACGGAACGAAACATGTGTTTTATTTTTTTTTATAGAAATATCCGGCCGTTAAAACAAGCGTGGAATGATGCTGTCATTGTTCATATTGCAGGACCGTCTTTGCACCCGACGCCCAAATGGCTTTTCTGGTGATTTCTATGTCAAAATAAACAATTTCTTTTTCCCGGTATGTTCAAAATGTTTTAACCGCATTATCAAAGAAGGTTTAGACTGCAGCAATAAGGCCGGTAACCGAATCCATTAAGGAAAAAGTTTTCAAGCGTTATTTATTAAGAACAATGCCGGAGGCAGATGCCAAATGCTACTTTTTTAAATCCAGAAATAATAATATACTCCCGTTGGTAAAAGTAAATACTTTAGGAATGCCGCCCTAATTTTTAAGTTGCAGCCGTCGCATGGACGATATCAGCTGGAAAAGAGATATAGGCTTCACCGTGTATATGGCTTTCCCGTAGATACTTCAGAAAAAAACATATGGAGTGAACTTTTGATCGCAATAAAATCAGGATAAAACGAAACAGCCATTCTTTCCCAATAAATTTGGCAACCTTCTGTTCTCGGTAGTTTGACCTTTCCGGGGCGGCATTAATCCAGGTAATCTAAAAGCGCCTGTGGGGTATTCAGAAACCGTATATTCTTTGGCAATTTAAAATCGGCGGTTACGCTGTCGTTGGTGCAGATAAGTAAAACGCAGTGTTTGCGATGCATGAGCTGGCTCAGCTGTTTCAAATGAGTGGTCGTATCTGCTCCTTTCGTGAAAAAGGTTAAGAGATGAGTTGGCGCAATCTTCTCCATTGCTGCTTTGAGACTGGCGTACGGCAAGTCCTGACCGAGATAAACGGTAGGTTTATCTTTACTGCGGATCATATAATCTGAAAGCAGCAAACCAATTTCGTGCTGCTCTCCGGGTGGAAGAAATAAGATGAAATTACTGTCCCTTTTTGCTGGGTAACGAAGGCCGTCTATTGCCGCCTGCAGTTTTCGTCTCAGTAAATTGCTTGCAAAATGCTCCTGGGCAGGCGTTGCATTGTCGGTACTCCATAATATGCCTGTTTTCCTGAGAAATGGATAAACTATATTCACAATTGCATCAAAAAGCCCTAGTCTGATGATGGCGTTCGACAGGGCTTTATCAAACATTTGCTCGTCGAAACTGAGCATTGCTGCAACCAGGTTATTGACCTGTAAGCCAGTGGTGTGGTCGTTAACTGTAGTTGCTTGCTCCAGGTCCAGAATCAGGGCATTGATCGTTTCATCCGTCATGGCCATTAGCCTGGATATTTTGTACCCGTGCGGCATTAAGGTAGCGATGTTGAGCAATTTCCGCACCTGTTGGTCATCGTAAAACCGGATGTTCGTTTCTGTACGATGCGGGATAAGTGATTTGTATCGCTTTTCCCATGCCCGGAGCGAATGCGCCTTTATGCCTGTCAGTTGTTCAACATTATTGATGGTATAGCGATCCACTGTTTAATTATTTGTCGTTAAAGATAAACAGAAAATGCGCTGTAAAGCTTTCTGTGCCTGTCTGGTAATGAACGGACCATTATGTTGATATATTTTGTCTAAGATTTTATTTTTTTTCTTAGACAAAATAAAACTAGATTTGAACTGCGAACAGGGGATTAAAATGGTTCGTATTTCGGTAACATGCAGTCTGTATCGATAATAGGCAGTGGTATCTCGGGGCTGGTGGCGTCTTGTTTTCTGGCGAAATCAGGCTGCGATGTGACTGTTTACGAGAAGAACACAACGATCGGTGGCAGGGCGCGGGTCTTAAGCGAGGGCGGCTTTACATTTGATATGGGACCGAGCTGGTACTGGATGCCTGATGTGTATGAAGATTTCTTCAGTCAATTTGGGAAGTCGGCCAGTGATTACTACCAGTTGAAGCAATTGGACCCTGGCTTCCAGATCATCTATTCCAATACAGATGTATTAAAAGTGCCTGCAAGTATGGAGCAGTTGCGTGTCGTCTTCGAAGAGCGGGAGCCAGGCAGCGCCCGGCAGTTGGAAAAGTTTCTCAGGGAAGCTGCATTCAAGTACAACATTGGGATGAAGGATCTTGTAAGGACACCGGCTTACAGCTGGATGGAGTTTGTGCGTCTGCCGGTTCTGAGATCCGTTTTTAAAATGAATCTGTTCAGCTCGGTCCGCAGCTATGTCCGCAGGTATTTTAAAGACCCGGGGCTGATAGCACTGCTGGAATTTCCTGTTCTTTTCCTGGGCGCAATGCCGGACAATATACCTGCTTTATACACGTTGATGAATCACGCCGCATTGTCGCAGGGCACGTTTTACCCGATGGGCGGGATGGGTAAAGTTATTTCAGGCATCTCGGAGCTGGCAAGTTCGCTTGGTGTCGCTATCAAAACCGCTTCTGCTGTCAACCATATCTTTGCGGCCGGTGGCAAAGTGGACGGACTGGATGTGAATGGCCGTATTGTACCCACTGATGCCGTGATTGCTGCTGCAGACTATTACCATGTAGAACAGCAATTATTGCAGGCGCCATTCCGCAATTATGCGGAACGCTATTGGGAAGAAAAAACATTGGCGCCTTCCTGCCTTGTGTATTATGTTGGGGTGCGTAAAGTGCTGCCCGGACTCGAACATCACAACCTGTTTTTTGATTCCGATTTTGAACAGCATGCGCGTGACATCTATTCCAGACCGACCTGGCCTGCCGATCCATTGTTCTATGTATGTTGTCCGTCAAAGACCGACCCATCTGTAGCGCCGCCGGGGCATGAAAACCTGTTTATACTGATTCCCGTAGCGCCCGGGCTGAAAGAGGAAGACGGTATCAGAGACGTTTACTTTGATAAGGTTATTGATAAAATTGAGTCGTACTGCGGGCTCAGATTTCGCGAAGACATCAGTGTAAAGCAGGATTACGGAATCCGGGATTTTATCAGAGACTATCATGCATTTAAAGGCAATGCCTATGGACTGGCCAACACCCTGATGCAAACGGCGGTGTTTAAACCGTCACTGCGTAATAAGAAAGTAGAGAATTTATTTTATACGGGACAGCTTACGGTGCCCGGCCCGGGGTTGCCGCCTGCCATCATTTCAGGTGAAATTGCCGCCCGGCAATTGATAAAACAGCTAAAAACGAAAAAAAATGAAAACGCTTTTTGACGAAATATCGGTTGCAACCAGCAAGCAGATTACTCGGACCTACAGCACTAGTTTTTCTCTGGGCATTTTTTGCCTGGGTAAGAAGATGCATAATGCGATCTACAGCATTTATGGTTTTGTACGATTGGCGGATGAGATCGTGGATAGCTTTCATGATTATGATAAAAGAGCGCTGCTGGCCGAGCTTAAAATACAGACTGCCGAGGCGATCAGCCGGAAGATCAGCTTGAATCCTGTGCTGAATAGTTTTCAGGAAGTAGTCAACAGGTATCATATCGAGCGTGAACTTATTGATTGCTTTCTGCGCAGTATGGAAATGGACCTGAGCATGCAGGGGCATTCCCAGCAATCTTACGACGAGTATATTCTTGGTTCGGCGCAGGTGGTCGGGCTGATGTGTCTAAAGGTGTTCACCGATGGAGATGTGGCGCTATACGACCGGCTGAAACATGCCGCTATGAAGCTAGGTGCGGCCTTCCAGAAAGTGAATTTCCTGCGCGATATACGGAACGATAATTATGTGCTGGGCAGGGTCTATTTTCCGGGCGTCGACCTTGCGCATTTTTCGGAACAGGAGAAAAGTAAAATTGAAAAAGATATCGAATCGGATTTTAAGGAAGCGCTTTGCGGCATACGTCAGTTGCCTGCCTCATCCAGGTTTGGCGTGTACACGGCTTACCTGTATTACTGGAAATTGTTCAGCAAAATAAGGGCAGTGCCCCCTGCAGCCATCATGAATTGCAGGATCAGGATACCGGATTATCAGAAGATGAACTTACTGGCATATAGTTACCTGAAGCACAGCCTGCGGATAATATAACGACGCGACTCATGATAACTGGAGCATTTGTAACGGACAAGATTGACCAATGGGGAAAGCTATGAATATACTGTTTGATGCGGGTATCATTTTGGGTACGTTCTGCGTTATGGAAATGTTTACCTGGTGGTTGCACAAGTATGTCATGCACCGGCTGCTGTGGATATGGCATGAGGATCATCATAATCCCGCACATAAGGGAATCTTTGAGAAGAACGACTATTTTTTTATAGTCTTCGGTATCCTTTCCATGGCCGTATTCCTTTTGGGGACCTTGTTGCCCGAATGGCGTATCTTACTATTCGTGGCAACGGGCATCACGCTTTACGGCGCGTGCTATTTTTTGGTTCATGATGTGTTCATTCACCAACGTATAAAATTGTTTCGGAACAGCGATAACTTTTATTTCCGTGCATTGAGGAAAGCGCATAAAGTGCATCACAAACATATTGGCCCGGACAACGGGGAATGCTTCGGTATGTTATGGGTGCCGATGAAATATTTTGAGGAAGCCTGGAAAACACGCCGCAAAAAATGAATCCGCACTATACATATCTGATGGTCGACATGGGCTGCCTTGCATTCCCTTTGTTGTTTTCATTTCATCCGCGTCTGAACTTTTACAAAGAATGGAAGCATTTTATCGGCCCTTGCCTGGTTACCGCCGCTTTCTTTTTAGGCTGGGATGCGCTGTACACGCGGCTGGGCGTGTGGGCGTTTAACCCTGAGTATGTAATGGGTGCTTTTATGTTGGGAATGCCTGTTGAAGAATACCTGTTTTTTATTTGTATTCCCTTTGCCTGTTTGTTCAGCTATCATGCATTTACGGTGCTTTTCAGGTTTGGTAAGCGACGCGGTATCCGCTGGTTCTTTCTGGCCCTTGCCGTGGGATTGATGATTGCCGGGATATACAATATACACCGGCTGTACACAGGAGTTACTTTTTTGCTGTTGTCGATTGCACTGTTTTATTGCATCTGGCGAAAGGTTCGTTTTTTTCCTGCATTCCTGGTATCGTTTCTTTTTGTACTGATCCCTTTTCTTTTATCCAATGGTGTGCTCACCGGCAGTTTTTTTGATCGGGTGGTGGTCAGTTATAATAATGAAGAGAACCTTGGTATCCGTTTGCTGACCATCCCTGTAGAGGATGTGTTTTATGCGATGCTGTTGTTGCTGATGAATGTTTATGGATTTGAGCTCATGAGGCAACGAGCGCAAAACACGCCAGTAAAGAACCGTTCAATTTCTTTGTTATGAAAAATATTGTTGTCATCGGAGGCACCAGAGGTGTCGGACAGGAGATCGTTGCACTATTGCAGGGCAATCATCAACTGTATGTGGTGTCCCGTAATCCGCCGCAGTCGGCGATAGCAGATGTCCGGTATATCCAGTCGGATATTACCGGGGCACTTCCGGATGCAACGCTATTTCCAGCGATGATCGACGGTCTTGTTTATTGTCCGGGTTCGATCAATCTGAAACCATTTCACAGAATTACGGAGTCTGAATTGTTGGAAGACTGGCAGGTTAATTTTCTTGGCGCAGTAAAATGCATTCAGCAGTTTTTGCCAATGCTTCAAAAAGGAAGTTCGCCCTCAATTGTTCTTTTCAGTACGGTTGCGGTACAAACAGGCATGGCATTTCACGCCAGTATTGCGGCAGCAAAAGGGGCCGTGGAGGGACTTACCCGGTCGCTGGCAGCTGAGCTTGCGCCCGCTATCCGGGTTAATTGCATTGCTCCTTCACTCACCAATACCTCGCTTGCTGCAAAGCTGCTTTCAACCATCGACAAGACAGAGGCAAGTGCTAAACGGCATCCGTTGCAGCGCGTAGGACAGCCTGGCGATATTGCATCTATGGCCTGCTTTCTATTGTCGGAGCAAGCAAGCTGGATGACCGGGCAGATCATTCATATCGATGGTGGTCTTTCCAGCGTAAAAATATAAAGGATGAAAGTACTGCTCACCGGCGCGACCGGTTATATCGCCAAACGGTTGTTGCCCGTGCTTCTTCAGCACGGCCACGAAGTAGTCTGCTGCGTACGTGACCCCGGTCGTTTTGATGCCAGCATCTATAATAGCGGTAACGTGAAAGTTATTGCGGTAGATTTTCTCAAAGCAGATACGCTTCTCAACATCCCGGATGATATTGACGTTGCATATTATCTTATTCACAGCATGGCCGGAGGCAGCAGTGCGTTCGATACTCTGGAAGCAACAGCTGCAGCACACTTCAGAATGCGTGTGAGCCAGACGAATGCCAGACAGGTGATCTATCTCAGCGGCATTGTCAATGAGAAAGCATTGTCTAAACATCTTCGTTCGCGCAAGCAGGTTGAAGATATCCTTGCCGGCGGCACTTACGCTCTTACCACGCTGCGGGCCGGTATTATTGTGGGGTCGGGAAGTGCTTCCTTCGAGATCATCCGCGATCTTGTTGAAAAACTGCCGGTGATGATTGCTCCAAAGTGGCTGCACACAGCTTGTCAGCCCATCGCGATCCGCAATGTCATCGAATTGCTGTACGGCGTGCTGCTTCGGGAGGGTACCTACAACAAGCATTTTGATATTGGCGGACCGGATATATTTACCTATCGAGAGATGCTGCTTCGTTTCGCAAAGGTTCGTAAGCTGCGGCGGTATATTTTTATCGTTCCTGTAATGACGCCGCGATTGTCATCCTACTGGCTGTACTTCGTCACTTCCACTTCTTACAGACTTGCACAGCATCTTGTGGATAGTATGAAAGTGGCGGTGGTTTGTAAACCGAATGATCTTGCGCAGGAACTCGGGATAACGCTGATCGGTTATGAGCAGGCCATCCGTCTGGCATTTGATAAGCTGGAGCAAAACCAGGTCCTTTCCAGCTGGAAGGATGCGCTCACAAGCCGGACATTATCGGATGGGATCACGGCACACCTGGAAGTACCCGTTAATGGCTGCTTCAAAGACGAGCGAAGCATGTTGATAAAGGACACTGCTACTGTTTTGAAAAAGATATGGTCAATCGGTGGCGATACGGGATGGTATCACGCCAATGGCTTATGGGCCTTGCGCGGTTTGATGGATAAAATGGCTGGTGGAGTAGGCATCCGCCGTGGCAGACGGCAACCCGATGAGATTAGTGCCGGGGAAACGCTGGATTTCTGGCGTGTACTGCTGGCCAGTAAAGCAGACAAACGGCTGCTGCTGTACGCAGAGATGAAGCTGCCCGGCGAGGCCTGGCTTGAGTTTAAAATTGTCAATGACAATATGCTTGTTCAGACCGCGACCTTCCGGCCAAGAGGATTGTGGGGAAGAATTTACTGGTATCTCGTATGGCCATTTCACGGCATCATATTCAAAGGAATGATCAGAAAAATAAGTATTGGTCGGGGATCCTTTTTTTGAAAATGTTCAGTTTTGCGTACGGAAAAGAGCGTTGAAAATAGGTGAATAGCTTTCAAAACCGGGAATGAAAATTGATGAAAACTTACTGCAATCTCGGTATAGGTTGCGGTATTGATACAAACTGGTTATATAATACAATGTGAGCGCCCACCGGATCGGAGTGTCAATGGAAAATTTGAAAATATTTAGAAATTCAGCGAAAATGAGGAATATAGACTATGTAGGAAAGTCGTTGAAACAATATTTGCTGGTGCATATACATAAGCAATTTTAAAACTGTTATAAGCAAAGCCAAGTGAAAAGCTTGCTTTCGTAGGACTATACCCTAAGTTGACCATGCAATGTCGCAAAAAAACATAGTTGGCTCCAATAGACGCATCAATGCGTGTTTGAGTCCATAACAGATCCGTGCCAACGTTAAAGTGCTTTCTGCGATAAGAAAGACCAAATCCAGCCGCCCTAGATGGCAAATCAGCGACTAAAGAATCGGACGTAGTAATTTTTGAAAACATCCGGGAATTGAATACATTCATAAGATTGATTCCTGCCTGTAAGACATTTTTAAAGTCATATGTCGCGGATAAGTCAACATCTATTTTTTGGTTCATGACTTTTGCATAATTATAAGTTGTATCGTGTGCTGTTGTTTCAAATTGCGTTGGCATAATTATGTTTTGCCACATCGGCTTGAAAGTGCCTGCGACGGAAAAGTGATTGTTTAACTTTACAATAGGAGCGATAAATAATGCTGTTTCACGAAGTTTAACTGTGCTGGAAACGTCTTTCGTAGAAGTAGGGTCGTCAACGTTCACGAAGTGCATATCCATATTTTCTCTTTGTGTATTATAGAGCAACCCTCCACTAACAAATATAGAATTGCCTAACTTACTAAAACCGGCAATTTTGAAATGATTTGTCCAGTTAATAAATGTGCTGATGTTTGTGGAATTGTACTGCAATCCAATTGAAGAGGGATTCCAGAATGCTGCTTCTGTGTAATCTCTTATGGGCGAAAAATTGTTTCCTAAGGTGCCGGATACACTCATTGCAGAGTTCCATAAGAATTGTCCGGCTTTCATTTTTCCTCCATTTAGATATTCCAATTTGTAGTATTCCGGATGAACTGTGTCGGGCTTAGGTCCGGCAAAAGCCGCTAATGAAAGAAAAGACAAAATCTGCAACAATGCTGGGCTGGCAACATACGCACCGTCTTTTGCGTTCTTTTCATTTTCGCGCGAAATCATAAAATTAGTAAATCCTTTAACCATACTGTCTGCGCTTCTTGGATTCATTGTAACGGTTTCGCAGTTGAGCTTGAGGTAGACGGGGTCCAATATGCACAGTAATTCGCCTTCATCCGTAGTTTTTAATTTTTCCTTCCATATGTATGTTCGAACAGCTACTTCTTTACAATGGTCACACGGTGGGATGACATAAAGCGTTATTTCTTTATCGATAAGCTGCTTAGCATCCTTTTGTGTCTTGATCAGAAAATATCCCGCGGGTTGAGATGCTGTAACGGTAGCCCGATTTGGTGCAAATGTTGGCTCTATTACAACGTTGCTTAGCCCTATGGATTTTTTATCTGGGCCTTTACAACGAATATCTCCAGATAAACCCAGTTGTTGCGCGGCAAGTATCTGAGAGGAGAAAACACATACAACGAGAATGAATAAATGTTTTATCATTTCGCGGGGTTTAATGGAATGTCTTGATCTATAGATCCCACTGAAAATTTCAAGTCTATATTCTTATCTTCATAGTTAGGGTGGGTTATCAATAAGTGTATGTTGTCACCGATTTCATAGAGGCCATCTAATTCTAATCGATAGTCGCCATTAGTCATACTGGTTGCAAAAAACGGAGTTCCAAGAGCCCTTATTTCGGCCTCAGGAATTGGATTGTCAGCAGATGTTAAAATCTTACCTGTTAACACCAATTTCTTTTCCTTTACTATTGCAATGTTTACGCTCACTGCACTAATTATTGTGTCCAGATTTATACTTCGATACCCGTCCTTTGTGATGTCAATTTTCACATGTCCGCTAAGCTTTTCGTTAGGAACGTCCGTAAAGGTTGTGAGGCCTGAGCCGTTCGTTTGTTGAGCGGCCAAATCTAAACCGGGAAGAGTCAACTTTACATTTGCACCCGCTAGTGGCGCGTTATTGTCTCGAACAGTTACAGTAAAGTTTTCTGATGACGGCTTTGGTAGAATGAAACCTCCGACAACTACAAGTAGAACCCCCACTATAGGTCCCGTTAGTTTGATTTTATAATTTGTTGAGTGCTCGGTACCCTCTATTTCCGCAAAAGAATTCATTATGCCGAAGATGATGGCACTTACAGAAACTCCAAATAGCAATAGTATCAGATAAAACAATTGACCGCTAACGCCGGCGTCTTTCGATTCTTTAATAGAAGATAAATAGTACCAGACGCAAAATAGACTTAGCGCAACGCCTATTGCGGCAATTAGTAAATAGACATTTCTCTCTTTGCTTCTTTCCCTTTGGCTAGTTGTCATGGATGTGTGTTTATGTTGAAGTTGGGATTGAGTTACTTAAAGAAAATGCAAATATTTCAATTGCGCAAGATTTGTGTTCTGTTCAGGGGGCGTTAACGTCTGGAGAGAAAAAATAATCACTACGGACATTTAAGTTTTTCAGATAACTCGGTCAAATGATCCAATGTGATTTGAAATCATCAGCAAGGTTTGTGGCGAATCATATCCCGAGGGGAGGGTGGTGTGCCACCATCGAGATGAAACAGAAAAAGAATATTAATGCCAAAGCTTAGTCATCGGTGAAGTTATCGGAGAGATAAATGTTAAATGAAATTACAGGTAGATACATTCCTTAATGATGTTGTCAGGAATTTACCGACCTATGGTATTGTTGGCATTGGCACGTAAACCTCCAGTCTTCCTCCGAGACAGATTCAAAGTCGTTGAATGCAGCTGGTAAAATTTCAGGATATATTATTCCCGTGCGCTAGGGGAAGAGGAATTTCATTGAAACAAGATTTGCGTTTAATGTCAACGCATCAAAATGCAGATACCCTCATTCCAAACACCCTTTTGTTTCCGGATATCGGGCAAAGTTTATTTTCATTTTGTGTGGAAAATAGTTCTTTTCTTGGCCATTTAAACTCTTATACAAATTATTATCTTCTAAGTCCTTTTTTGAATTTTCGCTGAAGCGCATTAGGAAAATAAAAAAGACCACACATTCCTGCATGGTCTTTCAAAATATCATTTATAAGCCTTCTACGCCTCCACAGCCTTCGCCACTTTTCGGTATACAAACTCATGGTAAATATGTCTGCGACAGAAACGGGAAGGAATATCAGAATTGCGGAGCTTGGCGTACAAGTTTTCAGGAACACCGAAATACTCATAACTGCTGCCATCCACGAAATTCAGTTGCAGAATACGTTTCTCGTAAGAGAAATGCAGGATTTGTGAATTGGTCACCGTAGCCGTATATTCGGGTAATGCCGCTTCTATGGTTTCCGGAGCAATGCTTACGAGGAAGTGGTATGCTTCGATCACTTGTTTGCTTTTTTCTTCAGCAGCAACTTTGCCGTCTTCGTCATTGGCAAACTTATCCGGGTGAAATTCCTTCATCAGGTTCCGGTACACGGATTTCAGTTCTTTAAGGTCGGCAGTTTTATCAACGCCTAAAAGCTTTCTATGTGCAATAATTCTTTTCATACTATGTTATTGTGTTTGTTGTGTAGGGTAGCGGTTTGTGTTTTTTGTTTGTCCTGACTGAAAAGTGTTTGTTACGAACCTTTGGGTTATTTGACCTTTTCATTTAGTGCAAAATCTAGTGCAAAGTGATGTTTTGGGAAAATAATAAAAAAGGAGTTACTGGTTGTGTAACTCCTTGTAGATCATTGGTGTGCCCAGAACAGGAATCGAACCTGCACTACCTTGCGATAACCAGATTTTGAGTCGCTTATTTATTTTTATTAAGTATTATAATTTATTTATCATGGTTTTAGCGCTATTTTATCCCCTAAATGATTCGCCGAACTTGATTGGAATGTCACTCAGAATCAATATTGATATAGGCAATGACATGAAAATCTTTGAAAAATATAATCAATCATTCGATCGGGGCCAATAATCTGGGGTTGTTCCCAAAAGCATTCAAAAAATCTCTCACGCCCTCAAGTTCATCGCATTTATAAAATAAAGGTTGTGGTGGTGTGTAGACATGTACGTAGTAATAGTTATCGACACCAGCATAGACAAATATTGAAATTTGGGGATTAAGTAGGGCAAATTGGAATTGATATATGCTGATGCCATTTTCTGGAATTATCTAATAACTACAGGTAGTATAGAAATTTCTACTGACACACGGTTCGAAATACTGTTCGTACCAATCTATGTCATTGGCATTAGCGTTGCCGACTAATTCGTCGACCGGTATTTGTTGTATGCGTGTGTACATTGGTGTGCGTTATAGGTACATGATTCGCTTTTCATTCTTTAAGCGATTTAAAAATATTATTTTTTGCCATCTTCTTTAAAGGCTGCGTTTTCATATCACTGAATGGTGAATGTTCGACTTAGACACAGCGATCTGTTTTCAGAAATTATCAATATTGATACATGAACTACTGGGCTTTAAACAGCTTAAAAATATAGTCACGTGCCTGACCTATTTTCCTTGTCGTTTTGCCGGCCTCTGTTTTCAATTTTATCTGCCATTTCTTGCAATTCGTCAAAATGCTCGACATACCGTTTTGAGATTGTTTTTACACTTTCCAACCAATAATGTTTCTCCATTTCTAATCCCCTAACGGCATGTATACAAGCTCGGGTATAAATATTTATGTCTGTTGTTCTTGAATCAGCTCTTAACCCTGCTAATACTTTTATAAACGGTAGAAAGAAATCGTCACGCAATTTGTATAAATCAAATCCTCCGCCCTCTTTTGAATAGATATGCTCGGCAAGTAAGTTATACAATTCTGCAAATGGAGGATATTGCATAGCGTCGCCATATTCGGGTTCCAAAGCAACACTATATTTCTCTATAGCTGCGATAAGCAGTTGCAAGTTCTCGTTTACAATTGCAATAAATTTTGACGTCCCATCCTGATATTCTTTAAACTTTACTTTTAGCGATTCATTCAGATTAGCAAAGATGCTGATAGTCCCTTGAGTTTGATTAGAAATTTTAATGGCGGCTGAAAAGTCCCGTTTCTTATGCCGTTTTACAAATTTCAGAAGATCGCTTTTGTCTAAGGACTTAAAGACTTCTCCGTCCATGCTGGTAATGATGACAAGTTCAGGATGTCGATATTCATCTTCTTTGTCTTCTTCAATAAGCTTCTTCAAGGAATTAATCTGTTGCTGTATGGGTTCTTCCCAGGCTCTAAGTTCTGCGACCCAACGTTCTCCAGATTTTGTTATGCGTCTGTAATCTTTGTACCAATCAAAAAATCTGTTTATTCCAATACCTAACAATAACGTGAATATTGGGAAAACGTATTTAAAGAAATTGTCCCAGAGGTCTCTTTTGGGGGCTTTAATAAATAAGATTTCCGATTGAGTTGCGTCCTTTGAAATTGGAATTTTGATACTGTCATCGGACAGATTAATGGTATCCGTCGTTGTTCTTGGTCGTATTAGTCTTTGTTTGTGAGCATCGAGTACAGGACGCATTTGAGCGTTTAATACTCCGACACACAGAATAGTGGCTATCGAAAAGAGAAAAAATGTTCGTTTCATACTTCCAATCGGGATTTGAGTGTCATTTTGGTTGTGCAGCTATCTTATAGCCCGCCTACATTATTCTTCTATTACAGTCCCGTTTTCAGAAACCCAAAAGTGTTTGATGCCTAAAGTTTTTAGAAATGGATTCAAATGACCAATTGCTCGTCGTATGTCAACGTCATCGGGATGCGCGATTGCAAATTTATTTTTCGGATTAAGGTACTTTTCGTCAAGAACCTTAACAAGTGCTTTTCCAAAGTGAGTTTTAATTTGTCCGCCGTCGAAATGAGGGCGTTTTTTTGTTGGTGAATTTTCACTGGCTTTTGCTCCTTTTACCTCAACAACAAGTGTAGAATTGGATTTTGAAGCAACAATGTCGCAACCGTGTTTTTGCCCTAAGCAAAAACTGTCAATTGTCCAGCCGTTTTGTTTCAGGTGTTCCGTTAAAAATATCACGGTTTCGTCTTCTGTTAGTTTTACCATGCTAGTTTTTATAGGTGTGCCTTACGAATATAGTTTTTTTGTGGTATGATTTTGATAAAATCGATTTTCATCTGGAAGGGGCCAAATTTGATTTAATTTTAGTCATAGTCATGGAAGAACATTATTACTGTTCAAGATTCAAAGCGCCGAGACATGAAGTTGCCACAAAATTCTACCTTCAAAATTTTGCCGATAGGCAATCTACTGGAACATTGGAAAATGGAATGCTATATCATTTCATCACCAATACAGATACAAGCAAAAATTGAACGGAAGGTAGTTGATCGCATCTATAACACACTATGCGAGTTTTTCGGTCTTAATTATTTCCGGCCACAGCGAAGAGCTACTCCTATTCATAAAGCGAACTGGCTACACGCCCTTGTTGCTAACCATCAATCAATAGGATGCATCAAAGCTCTCGAGGATATTGTTTCGCTTTTAGATTATTCAAGATCACTTCCAGAGGAAATTCAAAAGATGCTTGCTGTGCTAAAGGGAAACCCAGATAACCTCAGAAGCTTCTTTTTTGAATTGTTTACATTTCGAATGCTGGATTTCAATAAAGTTCCAAACTTAAAAAAGGTTTTTGAAGGACAGCAGGAAAAGGAAGGCGTCTGCACAATCGGGGGACTTGATTTTCTATTTGAGTGCAAAAAATTGTACATGCCTCACATTGAAAAGCTCGACATTAGAAAGGCGGTGCTTTCTGAGATCGTTTTGCAATTACAACATCTAAAATTTGGCACAGGGATCATAATATACGCAAAGTTTAAAGAGCCAGTTGACAACAGTATTAAAGATATTTTCAGAGATAAAATACAAAATTTTGTCAACGGACTTAATCGCCGAACTTCAATATCGCAGATTAATTATCATGATGAAAGCCAACATGGTACTCTTTCGGTAATAAATTACTCAGAAGCTGATGCTTTTGAAATGGAGAATCTAAAAAAAGATTGGGACGTATACTTTAAGCTGGTACCTCCACCAATTATGACACCAGGAATTCCTGCAAAATTTATTGCTCACGGTGACACTAAGTTTTCCATAGAGCGATCGAAAGTTACAGATAAATTAATAGCTGCATTAAAGCAAAAAAGGAAACAACATCAGTCATCTGCGTTTGAAAACAGAATTTTCTTTTTTGATAGCGAATCCTTTCCGGAAGTTCGCATGGGATTATTTCAATATGAAAACATGTTGGACGCAAACGCGATTCAAGAATATATGAACCAAAGTTCGTCAAAGGACTTGCTTTGCATAATTAATCGTAGGTATTGGGGGAAAGAATTGCGGATAAATGTGAATGTATTTTGCAAAAATGAATTAAATCCGATTAAAAAAATAATAGAGGGTTGGGATTTCTTCACAGGCTTGCCATTGGCTTATAGCTGATATTCCTTTTGTTGTCCTTCCGCAACTAAGAATACTTACGCCAATATCGCAGTAAGTGAATATTCCTTCGCTGGTAATCTGCAAAAAGCTGACACCAGATCTGTTGTTGTCGCCGTAATCTGCTACACTCGTTTTATAAAACAGTATTAAAGCAAGTGAAGAACATAAAGACAACACAGCACGGATCAGTCAATCCTTTCCTCGACGCCAGGACACCAATGGCGAACTCAAACCTGCTTCCAGTCAAACTCTCAGTTTACCTCAACGGTTCGCAGTTCAGAATAGGACTTCAACTATACGCCACAAAAGAAATATTCGATAAAGCGATCTCTGGTACCGGCAACATTCCTATCGAGGCGAAGATCATCAAAGAACAAGTCGACAAGTACCTGCAGAAGGCAACAGATATTTTATACAACTTTCCCAAAACCGACCAGAAACAGTTCACCAATCTTTTCAAGTCAGAGGCAAACCTCAAAGTGCAGAACAAGACCAATCTGGAGGTTTTATTCCAGATGAAGATTGATGAACTCAAAGAAGAAGACGGGGCAGTACATTAATATTTTTATTAGACGTTCATTATGAATTAATGCACATTTTACTAATTTATGAGAATTGTTAATTTCCTGTTCAATTATGTTACAGAAGAAATTATTGATAGATATTAGTCTCCTATTGCCACAAATTAAATTACAAGATGACCTATATGCATAAAGTTCTGACGTTCTTTACCTGTTGCCTAATCTCTTTTTTGTCGTCCGCCCAACAAAAAATAGTGGTCAAATACAGCGAAGACGACTGTATTAACTGTAACATGTCGCTATTAAACTTCAGGTTAGTAGCGCTGCCCAAAACCTTGGTAATAAGAAAAACTACTGAGCAATCTGAACAACTTCAGGAAGCCATTGATGCTGCCCGAAAAATGGACTTTACCATCGTAGAATCTGACAGCCTTTTTTATGCCAACGATAGCTCGGGACGTAGCATCGTTTATCTATACAACAACAACAAAGTCGTTTATACAACACACCTGAAAGGTTTTAATCCCAAAACAATACCTGAGCTATTGGATTCAATCGGTTATTCGGCTAACGACAATTTGGGACCAAGTGTCCTCAAGAATAGCGAAATCGTTTTCCACCTGAAGGAGGTTAAGCCAAAGACGATATCTACCGTATCAGATACAATCAAAAGTTCGACACCCAAAAAAACTTATGCGATTCGCGATGCTGTGTTCGGTAGCAACTACATTTATGCACATGGCAGAAAGTCTTCAGAGATTTTCAGGATTGACGGCCAAACCTTCAATTTAATCGACACCATCAATCTGGAGTCTGACACTATTGAAAATGACATCTACAAAGCTTTCTATGGTGTACATTATGAAAGCAGCCGGTATAAAGTCAATTCATTCTTTCGGAGCCAGAATCTTCCGATGGAAAAGAATCGATATTCGAAACCATATGTGCATAATGACACCATCTATATTATCTGTTCCATACCTGTTATTTCGCAGACGCCCGACCCGGTTGAGGGTACAATTTATAGAGTAGATAATTACAACTGTCTTATTGTGTTGAATGAAAAAGGGAATGTTATTAAGGTCTCCAAAATGCAAGCAGACGTTCCGGAGAATGTTTACGGAGAAGCCTATTATTTTTACACGCTGAGTCTTTTTATGTTTTCCAATAAATTTTATGTTCCTATTGGTAAAGAAGAATTGACAGATAAAAATTACGTGTTTATAGAAGCATCTACAAAAGGCGATTCAACGGCCATTAGCAATGGTGTAAATATTAAATTGCCTGATTTTAATTTAGAAAGTTCGCTAGGATACAATTTAATTGATTATGTGGCAAAGGATAAATATGTAGTATTTAAACGAGATCGGATTATTTGTGATGTGGTGTCTGGAAAAACATATAATCTACCTTTTCAGCTTGCTAAGAATCATTATACCAGAGAAGTTCTTGAGTCGATGAAAATAAATGACAGTTCTTTGGTCCTAGACCTAGCGGTTAACAGCAACGCCATTCTTTGCTTGTATAAAAATCTTGATTCACTAAAACTTGCCACGATGGAGATTCAGAAGGGAAAGATCATTTTAAAGAAGAACGAAATTATATTCTCAAAGTTTCCAACAGAGGATTATCGGTCTTCAGCGTTAGTGTCCCTTTATAATGGATTTATTGTAGGATATAATATTAAAGAAAAACGATTTGCTAAGATTGGAAAAATCAATCAATCCGTGCTTCGGTAAAGTTTGATTTTTTCATCGTTCGACCATTTAAGTTTAGTAGATATTTCTACTTATTTATGGCCGAGTTTCTGGGAAGGCGACAACTTGAACAAAAAGTAAAGTAGAAAATGAAAAATGGATTCGTTTGGTCTATCACCGTTGTCATTGTTTGTTCATGCAATGATAGAAATGATCAGAAAGAAGCTGTATCGACTGCAGATACGTTTGTCAAACAGGCAAAACGACTGAATGATCAACTTGAAAAAGACAGAAGTCTGTTGCGAGGATATTGGATTGGCGAAGACGGTGCAAAAATCACATTTACGGAAAAATGTTACATCTACCAAGGAGGTGAAATGCCGGATACTTCAATGTACACTTTGTCCGACAAAGATTGTGCAGAAGGAAGCACTCCTGATACCACGGAAGACGCGGTATATATCACTGTGATGATGAAAGACGGACAGAAAATGTGTTGGGAGATCACAAATCTTGATTCCAAAAACCTAGCATTGATGTATGACAATGGCAGCATGGCTTCTTTCCATCGATGAGTGGGTCAAATGACCCACTTTTCTGTTTTTGTATGTATAGATTGAAAAGGCGAGGGGCGTTGTAATCGTTTTCGCTTACAAGGTTTTTTGATGCCGTCGCCGTTGGTCGCGATTACTGACCGTTTGGAAGAAATGACAAAAGGCTTCTTGCAAAATCGAAAAAAAAGCTTTCACTTTGCGCCGGATTTGAGAAAAAGACTGTCACCTGTTTTCATTAGATCATTCGAAGTAAACCATTAACCCGTCGCAACCTCCTTTTGAAATTTGATCATATTGTAATGTCTGCATCAATAACTGATCGTGCAAATACGTTGCACGTTTATGGGATTATTTTGCAAACAGAAGAATGGATTTGTATAAATACAATATTCCGTGGGAGTTTTAATCATTTTTAGAATATAAACTTCCGGAATATAAAAACTACGTGAATTTAACCCCGGTGTTGCATACCAGACGCTACATAAAGTTCCTGTTGACCCTGCTCTTGGTAGTAATTCTGCCCGGTAAAAGGTGTATTGCACAGATGTCGGATGGTAACACAGCCACAACGGTTGAGTTTGTATTAGATCATCCATCTTCCGCAGATCAGGTTTCCGTTTCACAACGTCTCACGTATGAAAGTCCGGTTAAGAAAACAGTAACGATTGTCATCGACTGCCGGCAGGTGCGGAGTAAAGACACTGTTCCGGTATATCATTATGTGTTTGAAGATATCCCGCTCAATAAAGGACCATCCTTTACCGAGCTGAATTTTTCCAAAGCAAGCAGCAGTTCCAATACTAATCCAGGTTTTATCCGCGCCATCGGCAAACTCGGCGCGATGCCGCCGGGGCTTTATCTGACCGGCGTTTCCATTCAAAGCAAAGACAGTACCGTCAAGGCTTTCAAGACATGCTACCAACCGGTAGACAGCAACCTTTCTTATAAAAGTCCGCTGCGACTCGGCACCAATGAACTGCTGGGCGGCGCCACCCGGAAGCCGGGTATCAATCCAAAGAAACTTTCCAAAGAAATTGCGGCATCTAAAGAACAATTAGAAAAGCAGACTACGCGTATCAGTAAGAAACTACGCGCCGAAAAAGGGATTAGCGTGCACCCGTCGATGATCGGCGGCAAAACCTATAGTGAACTCTACTACGAAGACTGGTTTTTGGGTCGCTATGAAATTGTTGCCGGTAAAGGGATGCAGGACAAAATTGCGGGTGAGGGCGCCATGCTCAAAGACAATGCCGGCGCACTGGTGCATAATGACCTGGAAGATTTTCAAAGCGTGAGCGGTGAACTGCGCGACCTGTTTGCCAAAGGCAAAGACCAGAAAGAAATGCTCAAAGGCACAGTGGAACTGAGCCAGTACC
>Ga0265327_10000613_pt1 | contig 58852 bp, 53 predicted proteins | sample 41621metaG_FD_202089 | JGI IMG/M metagenome (GOLD analysis project Ga0265327, IMG submission 202089) | Rhizosphere microbial communities from Carex aquatilis grown in University of Washington, Seatle, WA, United States - 4-16-21 metaG | ecosystem: Host-associated > Plants > Roots > Rhizosphere... | reverse complement strand
CCCGCAGTCGAAACAGTGATGGAAATCCCCGTGCGCATGCGCCAGACTCGCATGCGCGGGAAGCCCCGGGAATCCCTCCAGGGATTCAAATGTCAGATTTTATCCACTAGGTCGTGTGGACGAAATCATCATAGCAGACGTTTTTGGGATTCCCGCGCTGAATCCGGCGTGATTCATAGGCTTCCGAGCGAATCGGAGGCCATGCGTCATGTCGACGAAAATGGATGAGGAAGATTGGACGCACGTTCTTGCGGTGTTTCGCGCCTGCTTGCCGCGGCGGGGCCGCAAAAGCGAGAACGACCGTTTGTTCCTCGAAGCCCTGCATTTCTTCACTGTCGAAAACGTGCGCTGGCGCGCTCTGCCGGAGCGCTTCGGGCCTTGGAACAGCGTGTGGAAGCGCTTCAACCGCTTGAGCAAGGCGGGCGTGTTCGAAGCTTTTTTCGATGCACTCGCCGCCATGAGCGCCTCGGCGCATCTCATTCAAATGTTCGACTCGACGATCGTGCGCGCTCATGTCTCCGCCGCCGGCGCAAAAGGGGGCAAGAAGGTCAGGCGCTCGGGCGTTCGCGCGGCGGCTTCACCACGAAAATCCACGCGAAAACGGACGCCTCGGGCGCGATCATCGCCTTCGACCTGACCGGCGGCGAGGCTTCAGACGCCCGGCATTTCGGAACCCTGCTCGACATCGGCCCCGACACGAAACCGCGTGCCGTCATCTGCGACAAAGGCTACGCCAGCAAGGCCAACCGCGACGCGGCGCGAGGACGCGGGATCGCCCCCGTGATCCCGCACAAGGCCAACGAGAAGAACAAGCCGGCCTTCTTCGCCAAGACGCTCTACAAGGCAAGATCGCGCGTCGAGCAAGGCATAGGACGCCTCAAACGCTTCAAGAGGGTCGCGCTTCGCTGTGAAAAGACGGAGCGAAATTTCCGATCTATCGTCAGTTTCGCTGCGGGCCTATGCTTGATCAAATTCGTCCACACGGCCTAGACACTGCCCCTCCTGCACCGCAACCAAATTTTGATGATGCTTGCATCGTAGGGAGTCGGCGCACTGCGCTTGCTCGTGTCGACCGACGGAGCGAGTCATTTTCCGCGCACGAGCTCGAGCACGCGTTCGACATGAGCGATGGGCGTCTGTTGCAGCACGCCGTGACCGAGGTTGAAGATGTGCTGGCGACCTTCGAAGCCGCGGAGCACGGCGGCAACTTCGCGGTCCAGCGCCACGCCGCCAGCGAGCAGCGCCAGTGGGTCCAGATTACCCTGCAGCGTCGTTCCTGCGCTCACGACTTGACGCGCCCATCGCGGGTCGGCAGCCGTGTCGAGCCCATAACCGTCGGCCCCGACGCGCGCCGCCAATTTCGCGAGATGCGTCGCCGCGCCGCGCACGAAGACGATGACGAGAGCTTGTGGTCGGTTCTCCTTCAGCCTGGCGACGATCCGCCGCAGGGGCGATACGACGTAACTCTCGAATTCAGATGGTGGAAGGGAGCCCGCCCAGCTGTCGAAAATCTGCACGACCTCCACGCCAGCGTCGAGCTGGCGGAGCAGATAGGCTACGGACGATTCGACAAGCAGGTCGATCAGCCGAGAGAAGGTCTCGGGATGGCGATAAGCGAACAGCCGCGCCGGCGCCTGATCGTGAACGGCCGCGCCGGCGATCATATAGCTGGCGACAGTCCAGGGCGCGCCACAAAAGCCGATGAAGGCAGTCTGCTTTGGCAGCGCGCCTTTGACGCGATCGATGGTCTCGAACACTGGCGCGAGTCGCTCGAGGTCGACCGACGTCCTGAGCCGGGCAAGACGTTCTGGCGCATCGATCGGATCGAGTCTCGGTCCCTCTCCGCTCTCGAAGGACACCTTTTGGCCGAGCGCATCGGGGATCACGAGGATATCGCTGAAGAGGATTGCCGCGTCGAACCCGAAACGCCGAATCGGCTGCAGCGTGATTTCGGCAGCCCTGACCGGATTGTAGCAGAATTCCAAGAAGCTCGCGGCCCCAGCGCGTAACACGCGATATTCCGGCAGATACCGGCCGGCTTGGCGCATGAACCAAATCGGTGGAGTGGCTCGCCTCCGTCCGCGCAGCGTAGCGACAAGCGGCTTTTCAGACTCTGACGCAAGCTCGATCAAGCTTCGTTTGATCTCGCTCGAGGCCGCAGCGTCGAGCGAGCCTCTCGTGGGGATGAGTTGTTCCATCGTCTCAAACGAGCTCCGCGACGCGATGTGGAAGGCGCTGCAATATGTCGCGCCCGGCTTCATGGCCAATGCGCGCGGCGTCCCCGACGGCTCCGCAAGCCGACGCCGCATAGGTTTCTCGACCGTCGCCTCGCAGGACCTCGCCTCGCAGTATCAGCGTCGCGTCTTCGACATGGGCGTGGGCGGCGATCGGCGTGCGGCAAGATCCGTCGAGAACGGCCAGAAACGCCCTCTCAGCCGCGACCGTGAATCCCGTCGCCGCGTCGAGGATGGGCGCAAGCAGCGCTTTCACGGCCGCATTCGAGACGAGGCAGGTCAAGCCGATGGCCCCTTGCCCAGCGGCGGGCAAAAAGCTTTCAAAGGGCAGAATTTCCTCGGCTCTTGTGTCCAGGCCGAGCCGCCGCAGACCGGCGAGCGCGAGCAGAGAGCCAACGACCTCGCCGCTATCGACCTTGGCCAACCGCGTCGCCACATTTCCGCGCAACAGCGTGGTGGCGAGGTCTGGGCGTAACCGTTTAACCTGAGCCGCTCGCCGCAGCGAGGCGGTGCCGACGAGCGATCCAGACGGCAACTCCGTCAGTCTTGTGCATCCACGCCCCATAAACACGTCGTGCGCGTCCTCGCGCGGCAAATAGCCGGCGATGCAGAGCTCGTCCGGCAGCTGCGTTGGCAAATCCTTGGCTGAGTGGACCGCACAATCGATCGTTCCGGCGATTAGCGCCTGATCGAGCTCTTTAGTGAAGAGCCCTTTCCCGCCCACTTCGCTCAGCGCCCGATCCAGTAATTTGTCGCCCGTCGTGTGGATGACGACAATTTCGAAATCGCTCTCCGGGGATCCATGCGCGTGCGCCACCCTCGCGCAAACCTCGCGCGCCTGAGTTAGAGCCAGCGGGCTGCCGCGCGTGCCGATCCTGACGCCGTTGGTCATAGCACTCCACCTGGTCAGAAACCGCCGGCCCCGCGGCTCAAGCTGCGCCGCCTCTGCTCGCGAGCGCCGCCGCTCACTCTGCTGCTTGGCGCATATCGGCATAGGCGCATTGCGCGGGCGGAGCCTTCTCCGACCGGCGCAGGGGAAGGATTTTCGCCTCGGTGAAGGGCAATTCCAAAGTGCGCCACACATCCACGAGCGCCTCAACGAGTGTGGCGACATGCTCTTCATCGTGGCGCGGCGTCGGAGTAATGCGAAGGCGCTCAGTCCCGATTTGGACCGTCGGGTAGTTGATCGGCTGAACATAAATCGCGTGACGCATTAGCAACAAATCGCTCGCCGCTTTGCATCGGGCTGCATCTCCCACCATCACCGGAACGATGTGTGACGGATTGTCGAGGATCGGCAGTCCCGCCGCGCGCAAGGCATGCTTCGTCAGCGCGGCCATGTGCTGATGACGCGAACGCTCCTCCTGCGACTCTTTCAAATGCCTCACCGCCGCGCAGGCGCTGGCGGTCACCATGGGCGGCAGCGAAGTCGTGAAGATGAATTGCGGTGCATAACTGCGCACTGCGTCCACGATGGCTGCACTCGCCGCAATATACCCGCCGAGGGCGCCGAAACCCTTGGCGAGCGTGCCCTCAATCACATCGATGCGATGATCGACGCCTTCGCGCTGGCAGATGCCGCCGCCCCGCGCTCCATACATTCCGACGGCGTGAACCTCGTCAATGTAGGTCAGCGCATTATATTTCTCGGCGAGCGCGGCGATCTCGGCCACGGGCGCGATGTCGCCATCCATCGAATAGAGGCTTTCGAAGACGATTAGCTTGGCGCGCTCCGTTCCCGCCTCGACGAGCAGCTCCTCCAGATGATCGAGGTCATTGTGCCTGAACACCCTCTTCTCGCAACCGGAACGGCGCACGCCCTCGATCATCGAATTGTGGTTGAGGGCGTCACTGAGGATCAGGCAGTTCGGCAAGAGCGACGCGATCGTCGAGATGCCCGCGAGATTTGAGATCCAGCCCGAGGTGAAGAGCAGTGCGGCGGGCTTGCCGTGCAGATCGGCGAGTTCGGCCTCGAGCTCGACAAGCGGGTTGTGCGTGCCCGAAATATTGCGAGTGCCGCCTGCGCCGGCGCCGTGGCGCCCGACGGCCCGCGCGGCTGCATCCATGGTTTTCGGATGTCCGCCCATGCCGAGATAGTCGTTCGAACACCAGATCGTCACCTCGCGCGGCGCATGGCTCTCGCCCTCGGGCCGCCACAGAGCGAGCGGGAAACGCGCGGCGTCGCGCTCGAGATTCGCGAAAACGCGATAGCGGTTCTCGGCCTTGAGACGCGCGATCGCGCAATGAAAGTGATTTTCGTAATTCGACGCCATCGGTTTCATTGGACTCTCCCACTGTTCGGCGTGCATTTCCGCGGCGCAAAGCGGCGGCGCCCCTCAGTATCGTTCAGACTCGGCCACCCGCCTCCGATGAGCGCAGAACGGCAAATTGCAGCGACGCATGCTCGGCCTCTTGAGTCGCCGCGTCGTGAGCTTCGATTGCGTCTTGCGGCCGAGATTTGACGCCCCAGGACCACAGCGCATTGACGTGCACCGGCGCGACGAGGAACCAATGCTCGGCAACGGCGAGCATTACGAGCGTCGCCAAGATCGTGAAGCCGGTGGCTTCAAAGCCAGTGCTGGCGGCAAGCGCCTGTTGCGCCAAAAGCACCATGACGATGGTCGACAGCGTGACCGAGATCGGAAAGAACAGATTCATCGGGCGGCGCGTCATGAAGCTCACGAGATAGCGCATGTGCTCCGGCAACAGTTCTTCATTCAGATTGGGCACGCCGAAGTAGACGTTCAGCTTGGCGCTGCTGTGCATCCACCACAGTGCGAGAAACGTCCAGAGCCCAAATTGGTTGGGCGCGCCATGGATGAGGAGCGCCAGCAGCAAGGCGAAGCTCATCAGCGCGACCTCGTGGTAGAGGCTGGTGCGAATCGCCTCGATGAAGCGGCGCCAACCTCTGCAGTCCGGGGGGCAGACCGTTTTGCGCGGGCCGGTCACGTAACCCGTATAAAAGCTCACCAGTTGCCAAGCGAAGGCGGCGAGGCCGCTCGCGAAAGCGCAATAGGCGGCGGCTTCGGTAGTGCGGACGCTGGAGGCGACCACCCCCCAGACGGCAATACCCAGTAGCGCGGTCGCGATGGCCATGCTGGCGGCGAAGGTGCGGCGGTTCAAGCCGTCGAGATAGAGAATCGCGCCGGTGCTGGCCCACCAAACGGCCAGCGTCCCGAGCACAGGCAGGGCGAAGCCGGTCATGCGGAAGCTCCCTTCACCAGATGGGCGTGAGGCGCACGACCGACGGAAGCGCATTGGCCTGGGCCGGAATGAGATAGAGCCGCAGGAATTCGAGCGACGCGCGCGCCGTACGGACCGCTTGCGTCACTTTGCCAAAGAGCCCGCCGCGAGCTTTCGCCGCCGCGCTCGCTTTCCCAATTTCCGAGAGCCGCTCCAGGCCTTGTTGAAATCTCGGATTGTCGAGGTCGAGCGTGAGCGGGAAGACCTGCCGCGAAATCTCCGAGGTCAGGCGCAGCACTCTCATGTCGAACTCTGTCGGCTCAAAGCCGATAGCCTTGTGGAAGGCGGGCCGCGCGTGATCGCGCACATACATGGTGGCGAAGACGGCGAGCAGGAAGAATTTGATCCAGTAGACGTTGAGACCCGAAAGAAGCTCGGGGTTGGCGCGCATCAGCAGTGCAAAGGCCTCCCCGTGCCGGAACTCGTCGTTGCACCACTTTTCGAACCATTTGAAGATCGGGTGGAACCGGCGGTCGGGATGACGTTCGAGCTGGCGATAGATCGTGATGTAGCGGGCATAGCCGATCTTTTCGGAAAGATAGGTCGCGTAGAAGATGAACTTCGGCTGGAAGAACGTGTATTTCTTAGTCTTTCGGAGAAAATCGAGATCAATGCCGATGCCGAAGTCCTTTAGCGTGTCGTTGATGAACCCGGCGTGCCGAGACTCGTCGCGGGCCATGAAAGCGAACAGCTCGCGCATATCTGGGTTCTTGGCGCGGCGCTTCATCTCGGCATAGAGCACGCACCCCGAGAACTCCGCCGTGATCGAGCTGATGAGAAAATCGCGAAACTCTTTCGCGAGATCCTCGGGAATATCCGAAGAGTCCACGTCGAACTCGTCGTTGCGCAAGAAATGCTTGTTATTGGGATCTGCACGCATTTCGGCCATGAGCGCATCCCATTCGCCGCGCACGCTGCTAACGTGCAGCCTGTCCAGCGCCTCGAAATCCGTCGTGTAAAAACGCGGACTGAGGAGCGTGTTCGATTGCGCTTCCTTCGTGGCTTCGAGAGAGATGGGGTAATGCGCGGCCACGGTCATAGCGCTCTCCTATCGGTGAAGCTGACTTCATAGAGTTCGGTCAGGGCGAAGATGCTCGCGAGCTCGATCCAGAGGCGCTCGAGCAGGCCGGCGCGAAAGATGGTCGCGCGTCTTTCGACGAAGATGCGCTCCCCATAGGGCGCTGATGTCGGGGCGTCGTGCACGAGGACCCTGTCGCCGGGCTCGGCGGCGTAGCCCTTCGAGATCACGACGTTCGATTGTAGCCTTTCAGGCGTGTTTTCGATCTCGACGGTGCAGGTCGTCTCGACACGGTGGGGAAGGAAGGGACGAAGTTGGGTCACTTCAACCTCCGTTGCGCCGCGAAGAATTCGGCGAAGGCGCCAGCGTTGGTGGGACCGAAGGCGTTAAGCCCAATGCGCCGGCCCGTCGCCGGATCCGCCAGCCAGATCTCGCCCTCCTGCGAGGCTTCGAGGATGAATGGCGTCGTCGCGTCCAGTCCAGAGCGCCGACGCTCACGCGCCAAGCCCCGTAGAGTCGAGCGAATGAAGCCGTTGGTGCCCGGCGCGACGCCGTAGATTGTTTCGCCACTCGCTACGTTGCGCACCAGGATCGAGCCGTCGTCCTGGTCCTCGAAGGCAAGCCTCAAAGTCTCGACGCTTCGGACAGCGGGCAGTTGCTGCCTCCCGAAGTCACTATGATGCGCTATTCCCGCCGCAAGGAAAGAAAAGACGATGAGCGCCGCAGCCCCCAATAGCACAGGCTTTGGCAGGGCGGCTTCTTTCGCGCCGGAGTGGGCGGGGCTGTGTGTCATCGTTCTCCTCCCTCTCGGCTCAAGCGGCGACCGCGACGCTGGTGGCGTCGATCGGCGCGGCGGACACTTCGGGACGTTCGCTTTCAGTCATCGCAACCTGTGTCGGATCGACGCCAGCGATGACGGCGCGACGCAGTATCTCGGCGACCTTCGCAGCATCCGGAACGCTGCGCAGCGTCGGTTCCGGCTGCTTGACGCAGAAGGGACGCGCATGCGGCCAGAGGTGCAGATAGGCGATGCGCTGACCATTGGTGAGGGCCAGCGAAACATCGCCAGTTCCATCCGGAAAGATGCGGGCCCCGGCCGAGGCGAGTTGCGAATAGGGCAGATTGAAGAACACCGGCAGAGCCACGCCGATCCTCATGACGATCCGGCCCGAGGTCACCACATAGAGTGTCGTGCGCGCCGAGAGCCAACCGAGCAGAGCGAGCAGCGCAAGCGCCGCAAGGCCCGCAGCGAGCGTATAGGCCGCGACCAAGGGCCCGCCGCCTTCGCGCGCCGTTAGGAAATTCCACACCGTCATCGCCGCGAAATAGATCGCGACATAGTCCGCCCGGAACGCGCGCCGGGTCATCGCGCGCCAATCCGGACGTCCGTGCCAGAGGATTCTTTCGCCCGGAGGAAGGTCGGCGGGCAGCAGCTTTTCGAAATTTACGGTTCTCATAGCAGCGGCTCCGCGCGTTGCGGCGTCGCATAGAGCGTGCCGGCGCCATAGAAGGCGGTGATCTTATCCTCCTCAAGCAGCGTCACCTTGTCGGGATCGCGCGTCTTTGGAGCTTTCGAGAAATCATCGCCGAGCACCGCTTCGACGCGCACCACGCCACGGCGCCTATCGACATTGGCGAAGGTCGCCGGGAGCAGAACGGACGCGGCGCCGTCTTTTGGTGTCACTTCGTAGTAGCGCAGCAGGCCTTCGCTACGATCGACCCAGATGTCGCTCACGACGCCGCCGCGAACATTGTCGGCGCCAAGAACCGGAAAGCCGACCGGATTTACATCCTCGCTCGCCACGGCGAAATTGGTCGCAACACGCAGCGGCGCCAGGAGGTCGCGCCCATCATTGGTCTTCTCAGTTTCATCGCTGCGGAGCGCGTAGGCGCCTGGACCGACGCCCGCGAGCAGCGGATCGCCGATCGGCTCGAGCGGGGCGCCGGGGAAAGGCGCGGCTTTGACCCCGTTGAGCGGACGCGAGTCCTCATCGAAAGCAGGGGCGAGAATGGTCCGCCCGTCGGCGCGGCGGAAGATTTTTGGTCTGGGGATGAACACCGAATTGCGATTGCCCTTCTTTCCCGTGGCCTCGCATTCGAGTGGATAACCCTCCCGACGGTCCTCGCTGCGCAAATACCAGATCAACCCTCCAAAGAAGAGGAAGAAGGCGTAGAGCACCACCTGCGCTACGTCGATATGCTGCGTGATCGCTCCTCGGATCATGGCACGCCTCGCGAGTTCAAGGTTGAGGGGGTGAGGGTGAAAGTCTTGGGTCGCGCCGCGCGCGCAAAGCGCACGAGCGGCCCGATTGTGACGAGCGTTGCAAAAAGCAGCGCGATCTCGAGGGCATAGACGATCGAATAGCCGGTAACCGACGCCTGCAGCGCCTCGCCCAGGTCGCCTCTTTCAGCGAGTTGCTGGCCGACGTCGTGCAGAAATCCGCTGCTGGCGATGGCGAGGCCTGCAGCCGTCGCTTGCGCAGCGCCCCAGGCGCCGAGCGCCAGACCGCGATCCTCGGGGCGCGCGAGCTCCATGGATGCCGTAAGCGTTCCATGTGCGAAGAGGCCGCCGCCGACTCCGATGAGCATGACGCCCAGCGCGAAAAGTGAAGCGGATTCTGCGGGCGCGGCGAAGATGACGGCAGCGAAGGCCACGATTCCAACGATCGCGCCCCAAGCCGCGACGCGGTGCGCGTCAGAGCCGCGCGAAAGCGCGCGCGCCGCCAGCAGCAGACCGGCCCCGCCGCCCGCCGCGAGCATGGCTGTCAAAGCGGTCGTCGCGCTGACGGGCAGGTGCAAAATTTTGCCGCCATAGGGCTCGAGCAGAATGTCCTGCATGCTGAAGCCGGCCGTGCCGAGAGCTGTCGCAAGGAGACGGCGGCGCGTGCGTTCTACGCTCGCAAAGCTCGACCAGGCCGCCCCGAAATCTACGGCCGGCGAGGCCTCGATGTTCGGGCGTCGCGGCTCCTGCTTCCATAGGGCGATTGCGTTGAGGAGGATCGTGACGACCGCGGCGCCTTGGACGACCTGAATGAGTCTCAGCTCGCCGAAATCATGGAGGAGCGCGCCAAAGCTGAGGGCGCTCGCGCCCATGCCGAGCAGGAGCATCGCGCAGAGTAATGCGACCACCTTGGGGCGCGCTTGTGACGGAGCGAGATCCGTCGCGAGCGCGAGGCCCACGGTCTGCACCGTGTGCAAGCCGCCTCCGACCAGCAGAAATGCAAGCGCCGCTGCCGCCTGACCCACAGCGATCGGTCCGGTCGTATCACCGGACAGGATCAGAAGCGCGAAAGGCATGATCGCCAGGCCGCCGAACTGCGACATCGTGCCCAACCAAATGAACGGCGAACGGCGCCAGCCGAGCACGGAGCGATGCGTATCCGAACGAAAGCCCACGAGCGCCCGGAACGGTGCGACCAGCAGCGGCAGCGCTAGCATCAGCGCGACGATCCATGGCGGAACCGAGAGTTCCACGATCATGACGCGGTTGAGCGTGCCGATGAGGAGCACGGCCGCCATGCCGACGGTCACTTGGAACAGCGACAGACGCAAAAGGCGCGGCATGGGCAGCTCGACCGTGCCGGCATCCGCAAAGGGAAGCAGGCCGGGGCCAAAACGCATCAGCCCTTTGACGATCGTGGCGCGCCCCAATCTCATGTGCGTCGCGCCTCCCACGCCTGCGAAATGTAGAAGCCTCTCGCGACGCGGTGAGCTCGCGTGAGACCCCAGCCGCGCAGCGTCTCCTCGGTGGTGAACAGCCGCTGCAGCGTACGCTGCGAGACGGGTGCGATGGCCGGCGAACGATGCCCGCGTGGAAACCATTGTCCGACCGCGTGCATCAGGCTCAGCGCCGGCGTGCGCGGCGCAATGGTGAACACCATCCCTTCCGAAACACGTTGTGCGAGCGCCCCGAGCGTCCCAATGATATCGGCGCCTTCATAGTGAATCAGGCTGTCCATGGCGACGGCATAATCGAATCCCCCGAGCGCTGGATCGCGCAGATCGCCGACGATGAAATCGATGCGGCCGCCGTTGAGATCGCGGGGCAAGCGCTCGGCCGCATGCGTGACGAGAGACGCGGAAACGTCCACTGCGACGACATGGGCGCCGCGCTGCGCCGCCTCCAGGGCCAGCGCGCCCGTGCCGCAACCCGCGTCGAGCAGGCGCGCGCCGCGGAGATCCTCGGGAAGCCAGGAAAGCAGCTTGCGCCGCATCTCTTCCCGTCCCGCGCGCACCGTGGCCCGCACGCGTCCAACCGGCGAATCCGAGGTGAGGCGCTTCCAGGTTTCCGAGGCCGTGCGGTCGAAATAGGCTTCGAGCTCACCGCGTCTTGCGATGTATGTTGGCGTGGTCATCAATCGAACCCCAGGAATTCGAAGAGATCGCGATCCTTCATCGGCGTTGCAGGCAGCGCGTCGACGCCGGCCCAAAGCTGTTCGGCGAGCTGCAGATATTCTTGCTGCACGGCCGACAGCTCGGGCGAAGCCTCCATTTCGAACAATGTCGACTTCTTGAGCCGGCTGCGACGCACGACGTCGAGATCTTGAAAATGCGCGAGTCGCTTGAGCCCCGTGGCGTCGTTGTAGCGGTCGAGCTCATCGGTCTTGGCGCTCCGGTTGGCGATAACGCCGCCAAGGCGCACCTCGTAATTCTTCGATTTGGCCTGAATGGCGGCGACGATACGGTTCATCGCGAAGATCGAATCGAAATCGTTGGCGCTCACGATCAGCCCGCGTTCGGCGTGCTGCAGCGGCGCCGCGAAGCCGCCGCAGACGACGTCGCCGAGCACGTCGAAGACCACGACATCCGTGTCTTCGAGCAGATGATGCTCCTTGAGCAGCTTGACCGTCTGTCCGACGACGAAGCCCCCGCAACCGGTTCCGGCCGGCGGGCCGCCCGCCTCGACGCACATGACGCCGTTGTAACCTTCCGCCACGAAATCCTCGACACGGAGCTCCTCCGCGTGGAACTTCACCGATTCAAGCGCGTCTATGACCGTCGGGATGAGACGCTTCGTCAAGGTGAACGTCGAATCGTGCTTGGGGTCGCAGCCGATCTGCAAAACGCGTTTGCCGAGCTTCGAGAAGGCGACGGAAAGATTGGACGAGGTGGTGCTCTTGCCGATGCCGCCCTTGCCGTAGATCGCGAAGACCTTCGCCGTTCCGATCGAGATGTCCGGATCGAGCTCGACTTGGCAGGAGCCTTCCGGCGCGACTTTTCTGAGCGCGATGTTCATGCCGCAATCTCCGTGGCGACGCCTTCGAGGCGGTCTTCGAGCTCGTCACCCGCATCTCGCAGGGCAGCGAGCACGTCTTCATCCGGCCGCCAATAGCCGCGCTGATGCGCCTCCATGACGCGCTGGGCGAGGCGCGCCGATGCGGTGGGGTTTAGCTCGGCGAGACGCCGGCGCATTTCGGGATCGAGCACATAGGTGCGGGTGATCTGTTCGTAGACCCAGGGATCGACCTGTCCGGTGGTCGCTGACCAGCCCACGGTGTTCGTGACATGCGCCTCGATTTGACGCACGCCCTCGTAGCCGAATTTGAGCATGCCCTCGTACCATTTCGGGTTGAGCACGCGGGTCCGCGTTTCGAGCGCGACCTGTTCTGAAAGCGAGCGAACCTTGCCATCGCCGCGGGTCTGATCGCTGATGTAGATCGGCGCCGGCTTGCCGCCCCGCGCGCGCGCCGCCATGCGACCCATGCCGCCGAGGCTGTCGAAATAATGGTCGATGCTCGTCACGCCGAGTTCGACGCTATCGAGATTCTGATAGGCGAAATCGACAAGCGACATTACGCTTTGCAAGAGCTCAGTCTGTCGGGCGGTTCCGCCGCGTCGGTCGTAAGCAAAGCACTTGCGCCGCGAATAGACTTCCGAGAGCTCGTCTGGGTCGGTCCAATTCGCGGCGTCAACGAGCATTCCGACATTCGCGCCATAGGCGCCTTCCGCGTTGCTGAAGATACGCAACGCCGCCGTTTCGATATCGCAACCATGTTTTGCCTGGTGCGCCAGCGCGTGTTTGCGCACGAAGTTCAACTCTTCCGGCTCGTCGGCAGTGGCGGCCAGGAAGCAGGCCTCCGCCAGCAACTTTGTCTGTTGCGGCAAGAGATCGCGGAAAATGCCCGAGAGTGTGACGACCACGTCGATGCGCGGGCGGCCGAGCGCAGTGAGGGGGGACAGGCCGGCTCCACAGAGGCGGCCATAGGCGTCGAAGCGCGGCGTGGCGCCGAGCATCGCCAGGGCCTGAGCGATGGGTCCGCCCTCGCTCTTGAGATTGTCCGTGCCCCAGAGCACGATTGCAACGGACTCGGGGAGCGGGTTGCCGTCCGCGACATAGCGCGAGAGCACGCGCTCCGCTTGGCGGGCGCCGTCCTGCATCGCATAGGCGCTCGGAATTCGCAGAGGATCGAAGCCGTGCAAATTGCGGCCGGTCGGTAGGATGTCGGGGGTCCGCAAGAGATCGCCGCCGGCCACCGGGCGGATGAACCGGCCCTCGAGCGCGCGCAGCAGGGCCGGAATCTCGTGATCCTCGGTCAGCAATTTGTTCGTCTGCGCGAGCTGCGCGAAGGCGGTCCTCGCTGCTTCGCTCGCATCCCCGGAAGCGCGCGCCGCGACCTCGCGGGAAGCGCCGTCGAGCAGCGCGCCCACGCCCTCACGCGCATTTGCAACGCCGAGCGAGGTTTCCGCGATGGCCGTCAGCGTCTCCAGCCGCTCAGCGCGGGACATGGGTTCGCCCAGCACATGCATGCCGTGCGGAATCAGCGCGTATTCACATTCGGTGATCGCGCCCGTCAGTCGGGTGATCTGTTCAGCGGCGTCGGCGCCCCAGCTCGGCTCTGCAGGCGCGAGGTCTAAGGCGGAAGCCTGCGTCTGTATGAGCGCTGCGAGCTGCTTGCGCTCGTCTGCGGCTTCCGGCGGGGTGGCGCGATAGCGTTCGACCGATGCTCTGAGGTCGAGCAGGCCCCGATAGAGGCCCGCCTGCGTGACGCTCGGAGTGAGATAGCTTACGAGCGTCGCCGCCGAACGCCGCTTCGCGATCGTTCCTTCTGACGGGTTGTTGGCTGCATAGAGATAGACGTTCGGCAGCGCGCCGATGAGCCGATCGGGCCAGCAGCTGGCGGACAGACCGACCTGCTTGCCCGGCATAAACTCCAACGCCCCATGCGTGCCGAAATGAAGCGCGACGTCGGCGCCAAAATCCTCGCGGATGAAGCGATAGAAAGCGGCGAAGGCATGGGTCGGCGCGAAGCCCTTTTCGAAGAGCAGACGCATCGGATCGCCCTCATAGCCGAAGGCGGGCTGCAAGCCGACGAAGACATTGCCAAAGCGTTCGCCCAGCACCAGCAGGGCGCTTCCATCGCTTTGCTGACGGCCGGGCGCAGGCCCCCATTGAGACTCGATTTCGGCGAGGTGCCGCTCGCGGCGCACATGTGTTTCGGCCGGGATGCGCGCATGAACATTGGCGCTCGCCCCATAGCGCGCGGCGTTGCCGACGATAATGCGTTCGCGCAGCGCCTCTTCGCTGGCGGGAACATCGACCGTATAGCCCTCCGCCGCCATGCTCTTGAGGAGCTTATGGAGCGAGGCGAAGACGCCGAGGAAGGCCGCCGTGCCCGCGGCGCCGGCGTTGGGCGGAAAATTGAACAGAACGATCGCGACCTTGCGCTCCGCGATGGGGCGGCGCGGCAGCATCGCCAGACGCTCGACGCGCTCGGCAAGCCGATCGACGCGCTCCGGAAGCGGCGCTAGGTCGCGCGCGACCTCGTCCGGCGAACGACTCGAGCGACCACCGAACACCATCGGATTGATCGATCCGTCGAGTTCGGGAATCGCCACCATCATCGTCGCTTCGATGGGGGAGAGCCCGCAGTCGGAATTCTCCCACTGCTCGATCGTTTGAAATTCCAGCGCTTGGGCGGCGACATAAGGAACGTCGAGTTTCGCCAGCACCTCTTCGGCCGCTTTTGAGTCGTTGAACGCCGGGCCGCCGACGAGCGAGAAGCCCGTGAGCGAGACGAGGGCGTCGATGACGGGAGCGCCGTGGCGCATGAAGAAGCTGTCGATCGCCGGACGCGCGTCGAGGCCGCTCGCAAAAGCCGGAACGACCGCGAAGCCTCTTGCCTCCAGCGCGCCGATGACGGCGTCGTAATGGGCCGTGTTGCTCGCCAGGATATAGGAGCGCATCAGCAGCAGGCCGATCGTTCCGCGTCCGCGCGCCAAAGGCTTCGGCAGAGCTTCGGCAGACTGCGAAACGCGGCTCGGCATGCGCGGATGATACACGCCGAGTTCGGGATATTCGATCGGCGCCGCCGGTTTGAGGATCTTGCGCAGCTGCGCGTTCGCGCCGCCTGCGTAACGGCTGGAGAGGAAGCGGACGAGATTTACGACATTGTCGTCCGATCCGCCGAGCCAATATTGCAGGGTCAGGAAATAGGCGCGAACGTCCTGCGCCGCGCCGGGAATGAAGCGCAGGATGCGCGGGATGCGACGCAGCATCGCGAGTTGCCGCGCCCCGCCGGTCTCGGAAGGTTTCTTGCCGCCGCGTAATTTTTTCAACAGCGACAAAGCCCCGCCTCTTTCGCCGGCCATGTCGAAGCGGCCGACGCGAGTGATCTTGACGATCTCCGGCGCCGACATGCAGCACACGACGGCGTCGCAGCTCTCGCGACGAGCCCTGAGCGCCGGCAATATGGCCTGCGCATGCTCCTCCATGAACATCATCGTCACGACGATGATGTCGCCCGCGGAGATGTCCCTGACGCAGCGCGCGACCGCCTTCGGGTCGTTCCAATCCGCTGCGGCGTGGAAGGAGAGTTCGAGTCCCGGGATCTCCCGCTGCAGCGACTTGCGCGCACGGTCGGTCGCGCTCGCCAAGTGATTGTCGAGGGTGACAATCACGAAGCGAAGGTGAGGGGTCTCAGCGGCTGTAATGGGCTTTGGCATCGTAGAGAGTCTCCACCGTGATGCAGGCCAGGCCGCGCTCGCGCGCGAATGTTTCGGTGTTGCGGCGCGCCTTACCGCGCACAAAGAAGGGAATCTTCTTCAGTTCCTTTTCGGCAGCGTCGTTCCAATCGACAACGATCGGCGACGCGGGGTCGAGCGGCGTTTTGGCGCCGAGATGCGAAGGCGCCGCTTCTTCATGAAATTCGGCGTCGCCTCGGAACATCGTCAGCAGATGTTCCTCGAGACCCATCATCAGCGGATGCACGCAGGCGTCGAACAGGACGTTTGCGCCCTCGAAACCCATGTGCGGAGAAAAGCGAGCCGGATAATCCTGGACGTGCGCGGGCGCCGAAATCACCGCGCAGGGGATCGCGAGGCGCTTGGCGACATGCCGTTCCATCTGCGTGCCGAGCACGAGTTCGGGCACAAGCTCCGTGATTTTGGCCTCAACTTCGAGGTAATCGTCGGTGATGAGCGCTTCAACGCCGTAAAGTTTGGCGGCCTCGCGCGTCTCGCGCGCGAATTCGCGCGAATAGGTTCCAAGTCCGACCACCTTGAAGCCGAGTTCCGTCGCAGCGATGCGCGCGGCGGCGATCGCATGCGTGGCATCGCCGAAGATGAAGACGCGCTTGTCGGTCAGATAGGTCGAATCGACAGAATGCGACCACCAGACGGCGCGCGGAGCCTCTTCCTCGAGGAGCGCGGCCGCATCGAGCCCGGCGAGCCTTCCCACCTCCGCAATGAAGTCGCGCGTCGCGCCGACGCCGAGCGGCGCTATCTTGGTGAAGGGCTGGCCGTGGGTCTTCTCCAGCCATTGGGCGGCGGGCAGGGCGATCTCCGGATACAAGACGACGTTGAACGCGGCGTCGGTCAATCGCCTAAAATCCGCTGGAGTTGCGCCGAGCGGCGCCACGACGTTAATCTCTACGCCCAGACGGCGCAGGAGGAGAGAGATCTCGCGCAGATCGTCGCGATGACGAAAGCCCAACGCCGTCGGGCCGAGGATGTTGCAGCGGCGTGTCGCTTGCGCCCCGCGCTCGCGGCGCGGCCCGGAGAGATGGCGCACGAGCTGGTAAAAGGTCTCGGCCGCGCCCCAATTCTCTTTCTTCTGGTAGGCCGAGAGCTCCAGTCCGATGACCGGGATCGGCAATCCAAGCGTCTTGGCGAGACCCGCCGGGTCGTCCTGGATGAGCTCGCCGGTGCAGGAGGCGCCGACGATCATGGCCTGCGGCTTGAATCGCTCATAGGTCTGCCGCGTCGCGCTCTTGAACAGTTCCGCCGTATCGGAGCCGAGGTCGCGGCCCCCGAAGGTCGTGTAGGAAACGGGCGGACGCGCGCCGCGCCGCTCGATCATCGTGAACAGCAGATCGGCGTAAGTGTCGCCTTGCGGCGCATGCAGCACGTAATGCAAGCCTTGCATCGCGGTGGCGACGCGCATCGCGCCGATGTGGGGAGGGCCTTCGTAGGTCCAAAGCGTCAGCTGCATGGCCTAGACCTCCAGCCTGGCGCGGCGTTCGAGCGGGCGCGCGAAGAGCGAGGCGAGATCGCCCGCCTGCTCGTAGCCCTGGATGGGCGAGAACAGCAGTTCGATCGACCATTTCGTTGTGAAACCTTCGGCCTCCAGTGGATTGGCGAGGCCGAGGCCGCAAACCACGAGATCGGGCTTGGCGGCGCGGCAACGATCGAGCTGGTCGTCGAGGCTCTGCCCCTCGGTGAGACGCAGGTCGGAAGGCAGAAGCGCCAAATCCTGAGCAAGATGCTGGCGATGCAGGTAGGGCGTGCCGACTTCGACGAGCCGCATCGACATCTCGCGCAAAAGGAAGCGCGCCAGCGCCGGCTCCAGCTGCGAATCGGGAAAGAAAAAGACGCTCTTGCCGGCGAGTGTTTCCCGGCGGCTTTCCAGCGCCGCCGCCGCGCGCGCGCGCCCCGGCGCCGTCGCCGCTTCGAATTTTTCCCGCGGGACGCCGAAAGCCTCGGCGGCTGCTTGAAGCCAAGCCGTCGTCCCTTCCGCGCCCAGCGGGAAGCAGGCGTCGATGCGCTTGGCGCCGCGCTCTTCGAGAGCGCGCGCCGCATCGCGCAAGAAGGGGTGTGCGAGAAGAAACGACGTGTTGGGGCCGACCGGGGGCAGATCGGCGGCGCGGCGCATGGGGAGGAAACGCGTCGGCGCTATCCCCAACACATCGAAGAGGCGGGCGAATTGATCTTCCACGACGTCAGCGAGCGCGCCGACGACGAGCAGAGACGGCTTTGCATTTGCCGGTTCTTCGGGCAAGCAAGGGGCGAGCGCGGCGAGGCACATGTCCTCGCCCTGGGTGAAGGTGGTTTCCACCCCGCTTCCAGTATAGCTCAAGACGCGGACGCCGGGGCTATGCCGGCGCGAGAGCCTGGCCGCGGCGCGGGTCAGATCAATCTTGATGACTTCCGAGGGGCAAGAGCCGACGAGGAACAGCAGCTTGATGTCCGGGCGACGCTCGAGCAGCCGCGCGACGACTCGGTCGATTTCGTCGTCGACGTCGGCCATGCCGGCGAGATCGCGCTCTTCCAAGATGGCCGTGCCGAAGCGCGGCTCGGCGAAAATCATCACGCCGGCGGCGGATTGAATGAGATGGGCGCAGGTGCGCGATCCGATGACGAGGAAGAAGGCGTCCTGAATCTTACGGTGCAGCCAGACGATGCTCGTCAGCCCACAGAAGACCTGCCGCTGTCCGCGCTCTTCGACGGCGGCCGGCGCCTGGGAGTCGCGCGCCGCGGGCGCGAAGCGGGAGGCGAGCGCGTGCGCGTTCATCATCGCCCCCTCCGGCTTCGGCTGGGCTTGGAGACGCGCTGCGCGCAGCTTCAAGAGGAACTGTGTCGCGTTGACGATGTATGTCGCATAGGCCGCCAGCGCCAGCCACATCAGGCCGCGGGCGTCGAGCCAGCCCTGCCACAGCGCTAGGAGATAGGCGGTATGCAGCGCCAGCACCAGCATGCTGAAAACGTCTTCCCAAAAGAAGACCGGCGCAAAGAGGTACCGCCCGAAAACGACCTTTTCCCAGATCGAGCCGGTGATCATGATCGCGTAAAGCACAAGCGTTTTGACGACGACGGAGACGATGGCGGGCCCCTGCCCATCGCCCGTAAGAAGATAGCGCAGGACCAGGCCGAGGCTGACGAGGAAGACAAGGAACTGTAAAGGCGCCAGGACGCCCTGCACGAGAGTCCAGACCGTGCGGTCTCGCCGGAGCCTTTGCTCAGCGGTGTAAAGGGGTCTCGTCGGCGCCATTGAGGCTGAGCTCACGCTCATTGAACGCTCCCTCTCTCACGGCCTTTCTGGAGTGGCCGCTTTTCCCGTCCCCGTTCAGGGTCGGAGCCAGTATGGAGTTTAGGCGCGACGAAGAGAGGTGTCAACTTGAATTGACGTTTTATTTGGATTACACATTTAGCGGGGCTGACATGCGGGGTTGCGCACGCCAAGCAGATGGCGCCCTGATTTTTAGTAGGGCTCAGGGATCAGTTCCAGACCGCCCGGCAGGTAGTCCGCACGACTTGCTTGCCGAACCCCGAATTGTGTAGCTAACAGCGCCCAGAATTCATGTCCGCGTTATCGGTCACTGGAGGACGAGAAAATCGTGAGCGACTCGACCCGATCCGTGACGGACTTTGCCCGTCTTGCGACGCCGGGCGAGACTTTGGGCGTGGCCGATCCCGAAACCTTCGGGGCGCTCCTCACCGCCTGCTGCGACATCGTGATCGTCTTGGACAAGGCTGGCGTCATCCTGGATGTCGCGTTCGGCTCGGTCGACCTCGCCCGAGAGGCCTATCGAGACTGGATCGGACGGTCTTTGGTCGAAACCGTGACGATCGAGAGCCGGACTAAGGTCGAAGAGCTGTTGCGCGACGCGGCTCCGCACGCGGTCTCGCGTTGGCGGCAAATCAACTATCCGGCGAGGCGCGGGCCGGACATACCGGTGCGCGTCGCCGTCGTTCGCTCCGGGCCGGAGGAGCGCATCATCGCCATCGGCCGCGACCTGCAAGCGATGGCGTCCATGCAGCAGCGCCTGGCCGACGCCCAGCAGTCCATGGAGCGCGAATATGCGCGCATCCGGGGGGCGGAAAAGCGCTATCGCCTGCTTTTCCAGATGGCGTCTGAAGCGGTTCTGATCGTCGACCTCTCCAATGGGCGTGTCGCGGAGCTCAATCCTGCCGCGGGCGCGCTCCTCGGCGCGCCCGCAAAGAAAATCGTGGGGCGCGAATTTAGCGAGCAATTCGACGAATCGAGCGCGCAGGCGCTGCGTTCCTTCATCGCGGCGCTGAAGGTCGCACCCCGCATCGACAATGTTCATGTCAAGCTGGCCACGACGGGAGAAGCGCTGCTGCTCTCCGGTTCGCTGTTCCGGCAGGAAAGCGCGTCTTTCCTCCTGGTTCTGCTGTCGCGGCTCGACGCCCCGATCGCGCTTCCCGCCGAAAAGGCGAGCATATTGCAAATCGTCGAGCAAATGCCGGACGCCTTTGTTCTTGCCGATGCGCAGCGCAAAATACTCGCGGCGAACGGGGCCTTCGTCGACCTGGTGCAAGCGACGACGGCGGAGCAGCTCAAGGGCGAATCGCTCGAGCGCTGGATTGGACGCTCCCCTGTGGATCTCGACGTGATTTTCGCCAATCTTCGCGCGCATGGCGTCGTAACGCAGTTTTCCACAGTTTCGCGCGGCGAATACGGTTCGACAGAGGACGTCGAGATTTCCGCCGTCGCCGCGCTGGAGGGCGCCGAGCCCTGTTACGGGTTCACGCTACGAAGCGCAGGATGGCGGTCTGGCACGGAAAGAATGGGCGGGCGCGAGCTGCCGCGCACCGCCGAGCAGTTTATGGACCTGGTCGGCCGCGTTCCGCTGAAGAACCTCGTCCGCGAAACCACCGATCTCGTCGAACGCCTCTGCATTGAAGCCGCGCTCAAAATTACAGAGGACAATCGGGCGGCCGCCGCTAAAATGCTGAGTCTTAGTCGGCAGGCCTTTTACGCCAAGCTGAGGCGCTACGGCATGGGCGACCTCGACGAGAAGGATGAAGGCTACGAGGAATCTGAGGCCTGACAAAATTGCTTGACACGTGAGTGTAATTCATACTTGACACATTTCGGCGTTCCGACTAGCCTGATTATATGCGAACGCCGTCGCCCTCCGTCGTGCTGGAACTGCTCAAGCCGGTAACCTGGTTTGCGCCGATGTGGGCTTTCGGCTGTGGGGTCGTGGCCTCGGGCGCTGCGCCGACGACACGCTGGTCCATCGTTATTCTGGGAATCCTGCTCGCGGGACCGCTCGTTTGCGCGACGAGCCAGGCCGTGAACGACTGGTACGACCGCCACGTCGACGCGATCAACGAGCCGAAGCGCCCGATACCCTCCGGCCGCATTCCCGGCGAATGGGGATTCTACATCGCCTGCGTATGGACGGCGCTGTCGCTCGCCGTCGCCGCATTGATCGGCCCCTTCGTGCTGATCGCCGCCGCCTTCGGTCTGATCTTGGCGTGGCTTTACAGCGCGCCGCCAATTCGGCTGAAACAAAACGGATGGTGGGGCAATTCCGCCGTGGCGCTCTGCTACGAAGGCCTGCCCTGGCTCACTGGCGCGGCGGCAATGGCCGCCGGGTTTCCCGATTGGCGCATCGTCGTCCTGGCGCTGCTCTATAGTTTCGGCGCTCATGGAATCATGACGCTCAACGACTTCAAATCGGTCGAAGGCGACAGGCGGATGGGCGTCATGTCGTTGCCCGTGCAGCTTGGCGTCGAGCGCGCCGCACGCCTCGCCTGTTGGGTCATGGCTGCGCCGCAGCTCATAGTCGTGGCACTGCTCGTTCATTGGTCACATCCTGCGCACGCTGTGATGATCGCGGCGCTGCTCCTCGGCCAGTTCGGCCTGATGCGCAGGCTTCTGGAAGATCCGCGCAAATATGCGCCCTTCTACAACGCCACGGGCACGACGCTGTATGTGCTCGGCATGTTGATCAGCGCCTTTGCGCTTCGCTCCAGCGTCTTGGGGGCGCCATGAAATCTACGTCTTTGAGTTGGCTCGGCGTCATCCGACTGGGCCTGGTGCAAACCTCGCTCGGAGCCGTTGTTGTGCTGATGACCTCGACGATCAATCGCGTGATGGTCGTGGAACTGGCTTTGCCCGCCTTCGTTCCCGGACTCCTCGTCGCCTCGCATTACGCCATTCAACTCCTGCGCCCGGCCTGGGGCTATCGCGCCGATGTGGGCGGACGGCGCGCGCCCTGGATCATACTCGGCATGGCGGTGCTCGCTTTGGGGGGAACCGGCGCCGCGCTCGGCACGGCGATGATCGCCGCGCATCCGGCGATGGGCCTTTTATGCGCGGCGTTTTCCTTCCTGCTCGTCGGGCTGGGCGTCGGCGCCGCGGGCACTTCGGTTCTGGCGATGCTGGCGACGCATGTTGCGCCCGAGCGACGCGCCGGCGCCGCGACGACCGTCTGGGTGATGATGATATTCGGCTTCGCGCTGACCGCACCGCTTGCCGGCCATTTCCTCGACCCCTTCTCCAACATACGCCTCGTCGCGGTGACGGCGAGCGTTTCGGCACTGGCGTTTTGCGTCGCGACGCTCGCCATTTGGGGCGTGGAAAAGGGCGTCGTGGGAAGCGCCGCGACGAAGGCCGAGAAGACGCCGTTTCGCGAAGCGTTCCTGCAAGTCTGGGCCGAACCCGCGGCGCGGCGCTTCACCATATTCATCTTCGTGTCGATGCTCGCATACAGCGCGCAGGAACTGCTGGTCGAGCCCTTCGCCGGCGTTGTGTTCGGCATGACGCCGGGAACGACCACCAAGCTTGCCGGGCTTCAGCATGGCGGGGTGCTCCTCGGCATGCTCAGCGTTCCCCTCTGCGCTTCTCTGATCGGCGGCCCGATCTTCGGTTCGCTGCGGATCTTCACCATCGGGGGATGTCTCGCATCTGCGCTCGCGCTGGCCGCCATCACCGCCAGCGGCTATGTCGGTCAGGGCGGCCTCTTGCGTATCTGCGTTTTCGCGCTGGGTTTCTCGAATGGCGTGTTCGCCGTCGCGGCGATCGGCTCCATGATGGGGCTGGCCGGCGCCGGCGCGCGTTCGCGCGAGGGCACGCGTATGGGCCTGTGGGGAGCCGCTCAGGCGATCGCTTTCGGACTGGGCGGGGTGCTCGCGACAATTCTGGTCGACGCCGCGCGCCTTTTCGTCGGAGTCCCGCTCGCGGCCTACGCCCTCGTCTTTTTGCTCGAAGCCGGCCTCTTCCTCGTCTCCGGGTTGATGGCGAGCCGCATTGGCCGCCCCGAACCTAGGCCCGCGCACGGCACGGCGGGCCCGGGGCTAGGCCCTTCTCAGGCGTCGAATATCTGAGGTGCTCATGAGCGATGCAGGCGAACTCTTCGATGTCGTCATTGTGGGAGGCGGCCCGGCCGGCGCGACCGCGGCTCACGATCTCGCGCGCGCCGGACGCCGCGTGGCGCTGCTCGACAAGGCCGGACGCATCAAGCCCTGCGGCGGCGCCATCCCGCCACGCCTTATGCGCGACTTCGCCATCCCTGCGCATCTGCTGAAGGCGGTCGTGAAATCGGCGCGCATGGTGTCGCCGCTCGGCAGCGTGGTGGACATGCCGATCAAGGGGGGATTCGTCGGCATGGTCGATCGCGCGGATTTCGACGAATGGCTGCGCGCGCGCGCAGCCGAATCCGGGGCGACGCGCGTCACCGGCGCGTTTGAACGGCTGACGCGCGAAGACGCGGGCGCCGTCACCATCCATTACGAAACGAAAGACGGCGCGGCTGCGCATCTGCGTGCAAAGATGGTCGTCGGCGCCGACGGCGCGCTCTCGAAGGTTGCTCGGCAGGAGATCGCCGGCGCGCAAAAGACCAAATACGTTTTCGCCTATCACGAGATCGTCGCGACGCCGGCGCAGATGGCGGATGGCGACTGCTGCGAGATCCATTATCGCGGCGCGCTCTCGCCGGATTTCTACGCCTGGATCTTTCCTCATGGCGACACGATGAGCGTGGGCGTCGGCAGCGCCGCAAAAGGCTTCTCCCTCAAGAATTCGGTGCAAGCCTTGCGCGCGGCGAAGGGACTCGAGTCTACACCGACGGCGCGGCGCGAGGGCGCGCCCATCCCGCTGAATCCCCTGCGAAAATGGGACAACGGCCGCGACGTCGTTCTCGCGGGCGACGCGGCAGGCGTTGTCGCGCCGGCCTCCGGGGAGGGAATCTATTACGCGATGTACGGTGGGCGCCTCGCAGCCGACGCGGCGCAGGAGTTTCTTTCAACAGGCGACGCCTACGCGCTCGCCGGGGCGCGGAAGCGGTTCATGCGGGCGCATGGACGGGTTTTCTGGATATTGGGACTGTTGCAGTATTTCTGGTACGGCACTGACCGCCGGCGCGAGGCTTTCGTGAAAATCTGCCGCGACCCGGACGTTCAGCGCCTCACCTGGGAGGCATACATGAATAAGGAACTTGTCCGTTCCGATCCCATCGCCCATCTGCGCATTTTCTTCAAGGATCTCGCGCATCTGCTGCGCCTCGCGTCGCCCTGATGGAATTCGTCTTGCAAAACCCCGGACTCGTCGGCGTCGCCGTCGCCGCATCGCTTGCGGCCGCGGTGCTGGGGGGTCTCGCAACGGAAGTTGGGCCTTGGTACGAGAATCTACGCTTTCCCAGTTGGCGCCCGCCGAACTGGCTCTTCGGCCCCGTATGGACGACGATCTATGTCCTCGTCGTCTCGGCTGGCGTCATCGCCTATAAACATGCGCCCGACGACTCTGCGCGCGCATGGCTCATCGGCCTGTTTGCTCTAAACTGCGTGTTGAATGTTCTCTGGAGTCCCCTTTTCTTCAAACTGCGTCGCCCCGATTGGGCGCTCTTGGAGATCGTTCCCTTCTGGCTCTCGATCGCGGCGCTGCTCTATCACATCAGCCGCATCTCGACTCTCGCCGGGTGGTTGTTCTCGCCTTACCTCATCTGGGTGACCTTCGCGGGCTATCTCAACTGGCGCATGGTCGAGCTGAATAAGCCCTTCGAAACGAACTGGCCCTTTCGGAGAACCGGCAAATGAGCGCGTTATTCGTGAACGGCGCGGTCGTCGATTTGATCCTCGCGCTTGTCCTCGTCGAAGCGATCGCCGTCATCGCCTACCGTTTCGCAACGGGTGTCGGTCCAGAGCTGATGGGCTTCGTTTGCAATATTCTGGCGGGCGCATTGCTGCTCTTCGCGCTTCGAGAAGCGCTCAGCGGCGCGCATTGGATCTGGGTCGCGGCCAGTCTCTCGGGAGCCTTGGTCGCGCATGCGGCAGACTTATTGACGCGTTGGTCCCGCCCGCCGCTGCGGCTCGCGTCGCATATGATTTTCAGGGTCGAAAGAACGCCTCGCGCCAAGCGCCATATCGCGCAGAAAACGAAAGCCTGAGCGCGTCAATCCATCATTGGAAAGACTGCGGCGAGCGCGAGCGCAAGCGCGAGAGCTTCGCCCAGCGCTCCGGGACGCGGGTCATTCACACGCCGATAGGCCAGGGCGCCAACGCGCCAGAAGATTGAGAAGAGCAGCAACATCGCGGGCGTTATCACGATCAGGAAAAACAGGCGGCGAGGCTCCAGCGCAACCGCGATCCCCAGCGAGACGAGAAAGCAGAATTTACTGAAGAGATAGGCGCCGACGACTCTGCGCGTCGCCCATGCGTCGGCGATGCAATAGGCGGCGACGGCGGGGAGGAGAATCGCGAGGTACGGCAGGCGCGCGAATGTCGGGGCGACGGCGGTCACATAGAGTGGAATGGGCGTCCCCATCGCAAAAACGTAGTAGGCGGCACAGCCCACGGTGGCGGCGATGAATGCGCTCTTGCAGAGGGCGGACGGTGGGACGGCGTGCGCCTTGAGCCATAAGAGACCGACGCAGGTCAGGCAGGCATAGACCGCGAAATGCGTCACCAGATAGTCGGCAATCGGCAGGGGGAGGAAACGCGTCGGCAGTATCCATGTGAGGAAAGGCGTGAGTAGCGCCGTGGCAAGGCAGAGCGGCCAAACCCTGCGCCAAGGGAGACCGGCGCCTAGTGGCTCGGGCTCGAGGACGGGTAGCAGCCTTGATGCGGGCTCCGCTAGCGCGACGAGACCTAGGAACAGCAAAAGCAGCCAGGGGCCGCGTCGATCGATGAAGCCGACTTCGTCTCGGCCGAATGCGCCGTTCATCCAAGCGAGCGTCTCGTGCAGAGCGGTTGCGCTGTAAAGCACGCCGATGTGCTCCACGTTCGGAGCGAGCGCGAAGCGTCTCGCCGAGCCCCGCGCCAAATCGCCATAAGTCACACCTTCTTGCGCGATGCCTCTCGCGGCGGCGTCGACGACGCGATAGCCGGCGCGCTTCAACCCATCGCTCTCCCAAGCCCCGTCGATGACGAGCAAATTCATTGGCTTTTGCGGCGTCGCTTCCGTTCCAAACAACGAGACCGCGACGACGGCGCCAATTTCAGGGTGCGCCGCGGCATAGCGCACGACGAGGTCGGCCGCCATGGAATGACCGACGGCTCCAAGCCGGCCATCAGCCTGTGGCAAGGCTGAAGCAAAGCCGAACATTTGATCGAGCTGCTCGAGAAGAGTTTGCGTGCTCCGCGGCAGATCGGCGAGCCCACCGTGCAAAGGCTCCGGATTGCGGCCGTGTCCGGCAAAGTCGAAGGTCACGGCGATGAATCCGTTGCGGGCCAGCGTGACCGCCAGGGGCTGCATGAATTGCTGAGAACCGGCGAAACCATGCGCGATGATGATCACCGGACGTGTTTGGTCCCCGGGCTTCTTGTAAACGGTGGTTGGGATCGCGCCGACGAACTGCGCCGAAACGTCGAGACCTTTTGTCGCGTTCGCGAGTGCGAACAGACTTGCTGCAATCGCGAATACCGCCGCGCAAGCAAGCGCAGACAGACGATTCATGGCATTGTCTCCTCTGCGCTTCGACGATAATGCCGCAGTGCACGCACAACTGTTAAGAGCCTCTAGCTTCGCGGTGACAATCAAATTTTACAAGCGCGTGGATAGTAAACTCATCTTTACTCTTTTGGGATTCTGGGCTTGAATGAGCACGAGCTGAGCGCCATTCGGCTCAGTTCCAAGCCGCAAAGCGGCGCGCGATGAAAGTAACAGAACTCGTTCGATCAGACGGTGTTTTGGAACGCAGCCGCCAGCTCCTTGGAGCTTCGGCTTAGCGTTTTTCCGATCCGAGACGCCATTTCGATCGGACGCAATGAGGCATTCTGGACCTCCAGGGAGGCCGCTATGGCGTTCAAGAGTGCGGCGATCGTAACCGAAGCTGATGCGCTCGTTGCCTATGCGAGGCAATGCGACTTTTTCCAGCCGGCAATTTCAGACCGTCCCTTGCCGCCCGCCGCGCCGGAGAACAGGAAAAATCTCAACAAACTCATTGTGGCTGAAATCGTACCCCGCTTGAAAACGATGCATCATAATTTGGCTCCCGCCGACCAGCGACCCACTATCGGCGCACTGGAAATAACAGAGTTCGGAGCGCTTGCCGTCGGAAACGACGAAGCTTCCGTCTTCGCCTATTTCGAAAAGATGCGCGCTCTGGGGCATTCTCTGGACTCGCTGTTCCTCGATTTGCTCGCGCCAACGGCGCGGCGCCTCGGCGAGCTGTGGGAAGAGGACGCTTGCGATTTTATCGACGTGACGCTCGGCCTTGCGCGTTTGCAGGAAGTACTGCGTATCTTCGGTTGCGCCGAAGCCTCAACGAGCTGTGAACGACGACAGCGCGCGCTTATCGCCACGGCGCCAAACGAAGCCCATGGCTTTGGGATAGAAATCGTCGCCAACTTTATGCGCGCCGCGAGCTGGGACGTCGCTTTGCTCAAGGGCGTCTCAATTGAAGAGAACGTCGAGGCTGTCGCGCGGGACTGGTACGCCATTTTTGGCGTCGCGCTGGCCGCCGAGGCGGGACTCGAAACGGTCGCTCAGTTGATCTGTGCGGCGCGCCGGGCATCCCGCAACAGATTCATTGCGGTGATTGTCGGCGGACGGGTGTTCGCCTCAAATCCTCAACTCGCGATCCAAGTGGGAGCGGATGCGACCGCCCCCGATGCGCCCACGGCGACATTGCTCGCGAAGAAACTGTTGATGCAGCAAATTGCAACCGGCGGAGCCGCTTCTATAGAGGACGACAGCGCCTAGCGGCGCGTCGAGGGCGCAAGCTCCAAGCCTTCCTCGCCGCTTGCGATCGCGACCAAATCCAGGCGCTTCCATCCGTCCATCCATCTCTCGAAATCGAGAAAGATTGCGCGTGCAGTCCCTGCAGCGGCCTCCATCGCGGGTGGATTTCCAGCAAGCGTCTCCATTAGCTCAGTTAAGGCGCGCCATGCATTCCCGGGCTGAGAGAGAAAGAAGCGCCTATTATCGCCAAAGCTCGGTTCGAGCGCACGCGCAATCAACTGACCACCGAGCGCAGAGCCTTCGACGACATAGCGGGCTCCCAGCAACTCCGCTGCGTTGGACGGACGCGCGATCGTCGTGCACAACGGCAGGCGCGCGATCGCAGCGCGGTCGAGACCCAGAGCCGCGAGATCCAAAGCGAGCGACTCTGACCGCCCGACCGGAGGGAAACTGGGATCAATCGCCTCATTGCACGCCATCTCTACCAGCACGTTTTCGTAGGCGCGATGAAAACCGAACAGGCGCGCGAGAAGCCGCGCATAGTCCTCGGCCGTGATCGAGCCGCGCGCAGCGGCTCCGAGGCCAGAATGCCGATGCAGCCGCTCGTGGATTTCGGCGGTCTCGCGGCGCAGGCGATCGCGCACGATGTTTCCTTGGGCCATGGCTCCCTTCTTCCCATGTGGGGCGTTGCACACGTTACGCCAAAAATGCGTAAATGCGCCGGTGGCCTCAGTGAAGCTTTCGCGGGCGTGACGATCGCGCGTGAGCGGACAGCTGCTCGAGCACTTCAGCCGCACGTCCCACGGAATGATTCACGCTCTCGAGCATCTCCGGCATCTTTGCCCCGTCGAGGCCGTCAGCGATTTCAAGCGCGGCGAGCTGCGCATTTTCGATGACCGTCGACATAAGATTTCTGTAGATCACGTCGGCTTCGGAGCCGATGCGGCCTTGCAGCAATTGCTGGCGGCGGAAGATGTCGTCCTGGAAGTGACGGCGCGCGGTCTCCGCGGCCTTGCGCTCCGTCAAGTCGGCGAACAGCACAACAAAGCCGAGCACCCGATCCGGCGAAGACATGACGGGGTCGGCCCGCAGGAGAAAGGGGTGCGATAGGCCCCTGCGGCTCTCCAGCAGGACCTCGCCGCGCCAAGGCAGTTTCTTGAGGAGCAGCGCGCGCAGCTTGCGCGCGATCGTCTCGCCGTCGGAAAACCAGCGGGAGAACTCCAACAAATGCTTCAACTGCGCGCCGCCAGGCTTCAGCATCGCGTCGAAGGACGCGTTGGTTTGGAGCACGCGCCCTTCCGCATCTGCGACGACAACAGGTTGATCGGCCGATTGCACCTGACGCAGCACTTGCGCCAACTGATCTTGCGCGATCAGGATGCGAACGGACCTAAATTGCAACACGACGTCCGTCACGCTGGTCGCGATCAGTCTGGCGGCCGCCAAGTCCGCCTCCGTCCATGGATCAGAGGTGCCTTCCACGACCTGGCGCCATTGAGCGAAAGAGCGGCGCGGCGACAGCTCCAACGGATCGTCGCCGGAGCTCGGCGGCTTGAAAGGATTGCCGCCCCAGGTGATCGTTCGCACGCGCTCCTTGCGAAACCAAAGGAGCATTTCGCCAGCTTCGCCGGAAATTCGCGCCGCGACGACGCCACTCGCCGAACCAACGAGTGAAGCGAAACGCGGCTCATCGGCTGAAAGCGAAGACGTCGCGAAGACGTCGATCCCGCGCGTCTCGTCGATCCACTCGGCGAGTCGGCGGATTTGCTCCGTGGCGGGCGCTTCGCCAACCGTCTGGATGCGGCCTTCGTAAAGCAGCGCGGCGCCGGTGGCGCCGAGCGGCTGCAACAGCGAGCCTTCGCTGTCGAGCAAGGCTCCCTTCCAGTCGCCTTCGCGAGAGATGTTCTCGACCATGCGCTGCTCGAGCCGCTTCACCGAAAGCTCGCTCTGCACGCGAACGAAACTCTCCAACGCTGCAATGCGGGTTCCCACGACTTCCGCCAGCAGCTCGCAAACAGCGCGCATTTCGAAATGCATCACTCGCGGTGAGTAATGGTGGCAGGAAATGAGGCCCCAGAGTCGGCCGCCAACCATCAGCGAGACGACGAGGGTCGCCGCAACGCCCATATTCTTCAGATACTGCACGTGGATGGGCGAGGCGCTGCGCAGGAAGCACAGCGACATGTCGAGTTCCTCCCCTGTGAAGGGCGAGAATCTGGGTTCAAGGGGCGATGGCGTAAAATCGATGTCCGCCAGCAGCCGCACCCGATTGCGCTCGTAGAGTCGGCGTGCGATCTGCGGAATGTCGGTTGCTGGGTAGCGATTGCCGAGAAAGGCTTGCAGCTCTGGCCGCTTGCATTCGGAATAGACTTCTCCGTGCCCGGCGTCGTCGAATCGATACACCATGACGCGGTCGTAGCCCGCGAGGTCGCGAACGATGCGCGCGGTCTCGTCGCAGAGAGTCTTGAGGCTCGACGAGGCGAGCGTGGCATCGATCGCTTGGCCGATCGCCTCCGAATAGTCGAACATCGGACCGGCATGTTCGAGCTCGACGACGAAACCGCCGCCCGGCGGATGGTGCAGCAGCGCGTTGAGCGGTCGCTCGGGATCGTCTAAGTGACACCGAACGGCGACCGGGATGGCGCCGGATTCACCGATGTGGCGTCGAACCTGCTTCCACAAATCACCGCCAAAATCGCGCAGATGGCGCCCGTGAGGGCGGCCATTCATTCCGAGAAATTCGGCGGCGTTCGCGCTCGCTTGCGCCACCACGCCGTTCCGCTCGGAGAGCAGGAGGAGCGCGCCATGCGGCTGGATCGAGCCGGCGAACTGAATTTGCTCGCGCTCACAATTGGTGAGGTCGGCGGCTCCAAACGCCGGACTGTCCGTCTGTTCTCGGGCCAATGCGACGCTCTCCCCAAGACGGCTATCCGTGATCCAGACGGTGCCTATTTCGGATCGAAATTATACTTTCGCAATTTGGCATGCAGACTTTGTCGACTCAATCCCAGATATTTCGCGGCGCTGGTCCGGTTGCCGCCGAAGCGCTCGAGCGCGGCGACGATCGTTTTGCGCTCCAGGGCTTCCGTCGAAGACCTCACGATCTGATCCAACGGCGTTTCCGTCGAGGTCAGCGTTTGGCCGGCTTGTTCTGTCGGCTGCGCGCGTTGGGCGTCCAGAGGCCCGGAGACTGCGTTGAACAATAGGCCGACGATCTCGAAATCTTGCGGCTTATCGCCAACAGCCGACACTTCGACGTCGGTCGCCGCGCCCAACGCGCCTTCCATGCGCACCGCCATGCGCCGCACCGAGCCATGCTTACGCAGGAGATTGAGCACAAACGATATGTCTGCGCCGGGATCGCTCATCCAGAGCTTCAGGTTTTTTCCACGCGCGGCGGCTTCCGAGGGGAGCTGCGCCAGATCGAGAAACGCGTCGTTAGTGCGCAAGACCACTCCCTTGCGGTCGATGAAGACGAATCCATGCGGCAAGCGCTGCACGACGCTTGACATCGCGAGCTGCTCGCCGCGCTCCGCGGCGGTTTCCGTGCGGGCCATGGAGGCGATTTGCAGCAGATAGGCTTGTCCGGCGTCCGTGCTGCTCATCGAAGCGCGCACGCTGCAAGATTCAGCAATCATCGAAAGATGCAAGACAATGCCCGGCGCGCGGCCTTGTTCACGAACCTTCTCGAGCATCGCCCTAAAGCCTTTCTTGTCGCGCTCTTGCATGCGCGCGCGAAAATCGCCGCCGGGGAAAAGCCCGAATTTCTGTTCGGCGGCCAGATTGGCTTCGATGATCCGCAAATCGTTGACGGCGACCAACACCACGGCCTCGTTCGTGGCGTCAAACAACATTCTGTAGCGCGTCTCGAATTCGCGAATGCGCCAATAGTCCTGTTCGCGAGCCTGCTGAGCGAGTTGGAGTCGCGACTCCAGGTCCGAGACGACCTGCAAATTCCGCCCCACTGCGACGAAGCCGGCGTTGTCGCCGAGGCTGATCGCCGTGTAATCCATCGGAACTTCGCGGCCGCTCGGGAACCGCTGTTTGATCTGAAAGCACGTCGACGCGCCGTTTTCGCGCAGATTTCGGATCGAATGGAGGATCGACTGATCGACGTCGGAATCGACGGTTTCCGCGAAGCGGCGGCCGCTCCAGACTTCCAGATGTTCTTCTGCTAAAGCTTCGGCTGGGATCGCTTCAAGGATGATCCCCTCGTCATCGAGTGTGAGGGTGACGTCCGGACGCGCGAGGGTCGTGTGCATCATCTCAGCACAGTTTGTCCTATGTCATCGACGACGCCGCTCGTCCGTAGAATCCCTTATATTCCGTGAGGCTGCATTTTCAAGTGTCAACTCCGCTTGGCAGGCGCCAATCGCATCTGATCCGCGCCAGACGCCCGTTCCGTAGTAGCCAGGAAGAGGGGCCTGTATCATAACCATCTGATTCCTAAGTTATGAAGGCCTCCCCGCCGGCGCCCGCGGTGAGTAGGGCGGGCTTCGACCCGGGCCCGTTGTCAGGCGCTCGAGCCAGACGCGGGGCCGAGGTTCGCTCCAAAATCATTTGCTCGCGACCCCTCCCTGGTGTAAACTAATAGTTACACAACTGGTGTCAAGAAGTGTTGAGGGACCGAGAATGACGTTCCCGCTCAAGGCGCAGCGCATCGAGAACCCTTCCGTGAAGCCGAAGAATACGTTGAAGCCGGTTGCTTCCCCGAGCATCGCGGCTGATCCTCCAGTGCGGACGACATTTCCCTTCACCGCCATCGTCGGCCAGGACGAACTGAAGCTCGCTCTGCTGATTTGCGCCATCGATCCCGCAGTCGGCGGAGTGCTGGCTTTCGGCGACCGCGGCACTGGCAAATCGACGGCGGTACGGGCGTTGGCCGCGCTCCTCCCGAGGATGCGGGCCATCGCCGACTGCGCCTATAATTGCGATCCGGCGGCGCCTTCCGGCCATTGCGATGCGTGCCGGAAACGCGCCTCCGGCTTGAGAGTCACTCTGCGTTCGCCCCCAGTGGTGGAGCTTCCGCTGGGCGCCACAGAAGACCGCGTGGTTGGCGCGCTCAACCTCGAACGCGCGCTTTCCCATGGCGAAAAATCCTTCGAACCGGGGTTGCTGGCGAGGGCCAATCGCGGCTTTCTCTATATCGACGAGGTCAATCTGCTGGAGGATCATCTCGTCGATCTGCTGCTCGACGTCGCCGCCTCCGGAGAAAACCTCATCGAGCGCGAAGGCCTCAGTCTGCGTCATCCAGCGCGCTTTGTGCTGATTGGCAGCGGGAACCCAGAAGAGGGCGACTTGCGCCCACAACTGCTGGATCGCTTCGGACTTGCGGTCGAGGTCGCGACGCCGACCGAGATTGCTATGCGGGTCGAGGTCGTCCTGCGGCGCGACGCCTTCGAACGCGATCCCAACGCCTTCGCCGAAGTCTGGCGTCCCGAGGAACAAAAGCTGCGGCGCCGGATCGTCGCCGCGCGCGGGCGGCTGGCTTCGATCGCGACGCCGGTCGCGGCGTTGGAGCGGGCGGCGCGGCTTTGCATCGCGCTGGGGACCGATGGCCTGCGCGGCGAGTTGACGCTCGTTCGCGCGGCGCGCGCGCTCGCGAGCCTCGAAGGCTACGATGCGGTGAACGACGCGCATCTGCGCCGCGTGGCGCCTTTGGGGCTGTCGCATCGCCTGCGCCGCAACCCGCTCGACGATGTCGGATCCCGGGCGCGGGTGGCTCGTGCGATTGAGGAGACTTTCGTTTGACGGCGCACGGCGGCTCCGCTTCGGCTTGGGCGCATGCTCTGGGCGCGGCGGCGCTGTTTGCCGTCGATCCTCTGATGAATGGCGTGGCGCTGCGCGCCGGTCCGGGCCCGGCGCGCGACGCTTGGCTCGCCGCGCTTCGCGCCTTCCTGCCCAACCAGATGCAAATGCGGCGCGCTCCGTCCCAGATCGGCGATGATCGTTTGCTCGGGGGGGCGGACCTCGCCGCGTCTTTGCGCGCAGGGCGGCCCGTGGCCGAGCAGGGGTTGCTGGCGCAGTGCGACGGTGGCGTGGTCGTTCTGGCAATGGCCGAGCGCTTGCCGCCTTCCGCCGCCGCGCATTTTTCGCGCGCTTTGGATTTCGGCCGCATTCAGGCCGAGAGGGACGGCATGACTTTGTGTCATCGCGCGCGCATCGGTGTGATCGCTTTTGACGAAGGACAGGGCGAGGACGAGACGCCTCCAGCCGCGCTGCTCGATCGCCTAGCCTTTCGCATTGACCTTGCGTCAATCGATCATCGCGCGCTCGTGCGCTCGGCGGAGCCCGACATAGAGGTGGCGCGTGCGCGCCTGCCCAACGTCTGCGCCGATGCTGCGGCGATACGCGCCCTCGTCGCCACAGCGGCGCAGCTGGGCGTTGCGTCGCTGCGCGCGCCCCTTCTCGCCTTGCGTGTCGCTCGCGCCGCCTGCGCCCTGCGCGGGGATTGCCGGGTGAGCGAGGAGGATCTTGGCGTCGCGGCGCGCTACGTGCTGGCGCCGCGCGCGACGGTGCTACCGCAGATCGACGCCGAGCCACAGCTGCGAGAGCCACCGTCCGAAAATGAAGACTCGGGGGCACGGCAGGACGCCGACGAGGCCGCGCAGGCGCCGTCGCAGCTCGAGGACGTGGTGCTCGAGTCTGCGCAGGCGGCGATTCCCCCCGATCTTCTCGCTGCTCTCAACGCAGATCGGCTGAGAGGCGCGCGATCAGAGGGCTCAGGCAAGGCCGGCGCCGGCAAGCTGTCGGCCCGACGCGGACGTCCGATTGGCGCGCGCAGCGGTTCGCTGCGCCATGGGCGTCTCGCGCTACTCGATACGCTGCGTGCTGCGGCGCCCTGGCAGGCGATTCGGCGGGGCGACGCCGACTCGCGGGAAAGCGGCGTCCTGGTGCGTCCCGACGATTTTCGCGTCAGGCGATTTCGCGATCCCCGAGAGACCACGGCGATCTTTGTCATCGACGCTTCCGGCTCGGCGGCGATGCATCGTCTCGCCGAGGCCAAAGGCGCGGTAGAGCTGCTGCTCTGCGATTGCTACGCCCGCCGCGACAATGTCGCGCTCGTGGCCTTTCGTGGGAAATCGGCTGAGATCGTCCTGCCGCCAACCCGCTCGCTGGCCTGCGCCAAGCGCCGGCTGCGGGGTCTGCCGGGTGGCGGCGGAACCCCGCTCGCCAGCGGGCTCGAGACGGCGCTCTCGCTCGCACACGGCTTGCGCCGCAAGGGCCAGACCCCGCTTGTGGTGCTGATGAGCGACGGTCGCGCCAATATTGGCCGCAGTGGAGCGGCCGGCCGCCTGCAGGCGCTCGAAGACGCGCTGCAGGTTGGCAAGCAGCTACGGGCGCTCGGCGTGGCGGCGCTGGCGATCGACACTTCGCCGCCGCTCCTCTCCGCACAGTCCGAGGCGCCGACGCTCCGTCTCGCGCAAGCGATGAACGCGCGTTACCTCAAGCTGCCTCGCGCCGACGCCGAAACCATTTCGCATGCTGTTCGCGCCGCCGCTCACGAGGGGTGACGTCGTGTTCCGGCGCGCCGAAGACACGCGGCTCTCCCTCGAACACGACGGTGCCGATTGGCCGAACCGGAGGGCGAGCGCTGTGATCGAGGCGCATGGTTTGCGCTGGCATGTTCAAAGCATGGGCGGGGGGCCTGGGCTGCTCCTTTTGCACGGCACGGGCGCCTCAACTCATTCCTGGCGTGAGCTGGCGCCACGACTGGCCCGCCGATTTCGCGTCATAGCGCCCGATCTACCGGGCCACGGCTTCACCTCGGCGCGCGGCGCCGAGACGCAGTCGCTACAAGGCATGGCGCGCGGGGTCGCGGCATTGCTCGCAAAGTTTCGATTTTCGCCCGAGGTTGTTGTGGGCCACTCTGCCGGCGTCGCCGTGCTGGCGCGGCTGTGCCTTGACGCGGTCATAGCGCCCAAGCTTTTGGTTTCGCTCAACGGGGCGCTGGAGCCTTTCGCCGGCGCAGGCGCGCACGTTTTTCCCGCTCTCGCGAAGCTTGTTTTTCTCAATCCCCTCACCCCGCGCTTTTTCGCCTGGACAGCCAACAGAGCGACGGTGACGCGACTGCTTGACGGCACGGGATCGCGCATCGATCCCCATGGGATAGACCTCTATTGGCGGCTGCTGCGCAACCCGGCGCATGTCGAGGGAGCGCTGGCGATGATGGCGAATTGGGATTTGGAGCCCCTTCGCCGGGAGTTTCCGAAGCTCAAGACACGCGTCGCCCTCGTCGCCGCGGGCAACGATCTGACCATCCCGCCAACGACGGCGGTGAGGGCGAAGGCGCGGCTTCCAAACGCCGAAGTGCTCCAAATCGACGGGTTGGGCCATCTCGCGCATGAAGAAGCGCCACAGCGCTTTGCCGATCTCGTCGCTAAGCTCGCCAATCGGGAGATCGTGAATCTCCGGCCGGGAGCCACTTGATCAAAACAGCCTTACACTGGTAGTGTAATTCCATGTTGACGCTCGTGTCACGCAGCCAGGGATCGGACACCGCCAACCCGCGGCCGCGGGCGATCGTCATTGGCAGCGGCTTCGGCGGACTTGCCGCCGCGGTGCGACTCGGGGCGCGCGGCTACCGCGTAACCATCTTGGAAAAGCTAGACGCCCCGGGCGGCCGCGCTTATGTGCACCGCCAGGACGGCTTCACCTTCGACGCGGGACCGACGATCGTCACGGCGCCCTTCCTCTTCGAGGAGCTCTGGCAGCTTTGCGGACGCAACCTGTCCGACGATGTCGAACTTCGCCCGATGCGCCCCTTCTACCGCATCCGCTTCAACGGCGGCGCGACGTTCGACTACAGCGACGACGCAGCGGCGATGCGCGCCGAGATCGCGCGCTTCTCCCCCAAGGATGTCGAAGGGTTCGAGCGCTTCATGCGCATGAGCGACGAGATTCGCCGCATCGGCTTCGACCGGTTGGGCGACGTTCCGTTCAGCTCGCCGCTCGACATGGCGCGCATTGCGGGCGACCTTTTGCGCCTGCAGGGTTATCGCAGCGTCTATGGGCTCGTATCGCGTTACTTTAGCGACGAGCGGCTGCGCACCGCTTTCAGCTTCCATCCTCTGCTCATCGGTGGCAATCCGTTTCGCGCCAGCGCGATCTATTGCCTCATCGCTTCCTTAGAAAAACGCTGGGGCGTGCATTATGCGATGGGCGGCACGGGCCGTCTCGTCGAAGGGCTGGCGGATCTCGTGCGCGGGCAGGGGGGAGAGCTGCGCTGCAACTCCGAAGTCGCAGAGATTCTCGTCGAGGACGGCGCCGCGATTGGCGTCCGTCTCAAAAGCGGAGAAGCGATTCTCTCGCGCATTGTCGTTTGTAACGCCGACTCTGCATTTGCCTATCGCCACTTGCTCCCCGCATCGGCGCGGCGGCGCTGGAGTAATGGCAAAATCGAGCGCGCTCGCTATTCGATGGGCCTGTTCCTTTGGTATTTCGGCACGCGCCGCCGGTTTGAGAGCGTCGCGCATCACACGATCCTGCTCGGCGCCCGCTATCGCGGCCTGCTGCGCGACATCTTCGACCGCAAGCGCTTGGCCTCCGACTTCAGCCTCTATCTCCACCGACCGAGCGCCACCGACGCCTCGGTCGCCCCGCCCGGGTGTGACGCGTTCTACGTGCTCTCGCCCGTGCCCAATCTCGCGGGCGGGCAAGACTGGCCGGCGATCGCCGAGCAATATCGGCGTGCCCTCGCCGAAGCGCTGGAGCAGACGATCCTGCCGGGGCTTTCATCGCAGATCGCGACTCAGCGCGTCGCGACGCCGATCGATTTTCGGGATCGTCTCTGCGCGTTCCGTGGCGCGGCGTTCAGCTTCGAGCCAACTCTCACGCAAAGCGCATGGTTCCGGCCGCACAATGCGAGCGAGGACATCCGCAATTTGTTTCTCGTCGGCGCGGGGACGCATCCCGGCGCCGGACTGCCCGGCGTGCTATCGTCGGCGCGGATCTTGGACAAGGTGGCGCCCGATGCAACCGTATTCGCATGAGACCGCATTCGCGCAGCGAATCGATCATTGGCGCTGCGCGGAAGCCATTCGCCAAGGCTCCAGAAGCTTTCACGCCGCGTCCCTGATCTTGCCTGCCGCCATGCGTGAGCCGGCCTATGGACTTTACGCTTTCTGTCGCCTTTCCGATGACGCGATCGATCTCGACGGCGGTTCCACGACGGCTTTGAACCGGCTCCGACAAAGACTCGCTGGAGTCTATGAGGGGCGACCGCAGGCCCATCACGCGGACCGCGCGATGGCGGACCTCGTGCGCCGCCATGCGATTCCGCGCGTCGCGCCCGAGGCGCTGCTCGAGGGCCTGGAGTGGGACACTCAGGCGCGGCGCTATGAAAGCTTTGAGGATCTCTGCGCCTACGCCGTCCGAGTCGCCGGTACGGTCGGCGTGATGATGACGCTGATCATGGGTGTGCGTGACCCGCGCGCGCTGGCCCGCGCCTGCGACCTCGGGGTCGCGATGCAACTGACCAACATCGCCCGCGACGTCGGCGAAGACGCGCGCGCCGGTCGCATCTATCTGCCCTTGAGCTGGCTGCGCAGCGCGGGGATCGACGTCGAACGCTTTCTTGCCGATCCCACGCCTCATGCGGCGTTGAAAGGAGTCCTGGCGCGTCTGCTTTCGGAAGCCGACCGCCTTTACGCCCGCGCGCGCGACGGAATAGCCCTGCTGCCGCTCGCCTGCCGTCCTGCCATTTTGACGGCAGCCCTGCTCTACGCCGAAATCGGACGCGAGGTCGAACGCCACGAATGCGACTCGATCACGCGTCGCGCTCGTGTTTCGACGTCGCGCAAGCTCGCGCTTCTTGCAAGAGCCCTGGCCGCCGCGCCGCTCCTGAAGCATGATCTAGAAGCTCCGCCGCTTGAGGCGGCAGAGTTCCTCGTCGAGGCCATCGGCCGCGCGCCGGCGCCGAAGCTCACTCCCCGGCCGCGTCAAGGAGAGATCGAACGTCAGTTCCTCTGTGTGCTCGACATGTTCGAACGGCTCGAGCGGGTCGAACGCTATGGAGAATGAACCCGCCGGCTCGCAATATTTTGGCGCCATCGAAATGGTGTTTTCCTTCGGCGTCGTGCTGGCCTTTGCTTTCTGGCAACTGCGGTCGGTCCGCAAGGCGCGCGAGAAGCTTCGCGATAAGGACGAGCCACCAAAGCCGTGATCGCGGATCACCGTCGGGGCATTCTGAACGGCAGCATCGTACGCACAATCGGATTGGCGAAACGATCGAGGGACAGGCTCTCGTGCATCACGGCGCGGCGTTGCCCCAGCAGCGTCGTTTCGACGACGGAGCGCGCATAGAACGGCGTGTCCTCGAGCGTGCGCAAGAGCCTCGCGCTTGCGTCGTCGGAACGCGTCGCGCGATCGACGCGCCAGCCGCTGCGGGGCAGGGCGGCCGGAGGAGGAGGCGAGAAAGCTTCCCCTAGGCCCGCGCCATCGAAGCGCAGCGCGAGCGATAAAGCTGGCTCTCGGCGTCGTTCTGCGTCATAGAGGATCGCCGCGCCCGTCTCGGTCTGCGCGCGCGACCAAGTCCAGGACGAGAAGGCGTGCTCGAGCGGTTCGTCGCCGGCGTTGCAGTCGAAATAGCCGTGACCGCTCCACCGCAGCGCGGGCTTATCGAACACGACCTCGACTCGCGCGGCGGGCGCGATCGGGCGCCAGAAGTGGCGCCCCGCACGCTCCAAGAGATGCGCTTCGCGATTGACGATCGTCGGCTCGAGGCGGACGGTGCCCCGCTGCGGGAAGGGAATCGGCGCGCCGATTTCCTCGAGTTCAATCGACAGAGCGCCTCCCTCCCACCGGAGCGAGCTCGGTCCGATTGCGAGGCGGTCGGAAGATCGCTCGAGCGCGGAGCGGCGGCGCTCGGTCATCGCCCAACGATTCCCGTTCGGCGTATAGAGCGCGACATTGATGGCGCAATGATCCAGCGGATCGGCGCGACCTGCCCAGGCGTAATAGGGAGAGAAGACGCTGCCGACAAAGGCGATGACGGTGAGACTGTAGGCTCCGTCGTCGCTCAATGCGTCGACGTACCACCAAGCGTAGCCCCCCGGAACGACCGGCGAGTCGAAGCGAGGTCCGCCATCAGCCTGTGCGCCGCAAGACGGCCGGAAAGCGCCGCCATCGGCACGCCCGGCCCCGGATGCGTCGAGCCCCCGGCGAGGTAAAGACCCCGCAGGCTCGTCGAAGACCCGGGACGCGTGAACGAACTTCTCCAGCCATGCGAGGCTTGGCCATATAGCGCGCCGCCCGTCGCCGGAAAAAGACGGGCGAACTCCGCCGGACCCGTGCGGACGCAGCTCGCCGGATCGAAAGACAGTTCGAGGCCAGAGCGCGCGAGGCGCTGAAAAGTCGTTTCTTGACATGCGCGCAGCTCCGCAGAGTCGATTTCTCCCGTCCTCTCCAGGACGGGCGCGTTGACGAGGCAAAAAAGTCGTTCCGGCCGGCCCGGCGCGCCAGTCGGCGCGTCCTGCTCGCCGCGATCCTGCGCGCAGACGTAAATTGTCGGCGTGCGCGGAAGGCGTCGTCGCACAAAGATGTCGTCGAACTCGGCGCGGTAGTTTTCGCTGAAAAACACATTGTGGTAGGCGAGGGGAAAACCCGACGTGCTCGCGAGCGTCGCCCAAGTCAGCGCCGAGAGCGACCGAGCGCTTGACGGCGTCGGACCCGCTGCGCGCGCCGCTTCGGGGCCAAGCAGCCCAGCGGCGAGCGCGGATGCGTCGCCGTTGAACACCACGGCCTCGGCGGGGAACCGCGCGCCTCCATGCGTCTCGACGCCGGCTACGCACCCGCGTTCGACGAGGATGCAGCTCGCTTCCTGCTCGAAGACGAAGGTCGCGCCGCGGCGCTCTGCGAGCGTAGCGATCGCTTCCGCGAGCCCGCTCATGCCTGCATCCAGCGTCCAGACGCCCTCTTTTTCGACATGCGCCACGAGCATCAGCGTCGCGGGCGCAGCGAAGGGCGAAGAGCCGCAATAGGTGGCGTAGCGACCAAACAGCTGCCGCAGCCGCGCATCGCGGAAATAGTCTCCGAGCGCGTCCCAGAGCGTCGTAAAGGGCGAAATGCGCAACAGTCCCGGAAGCCCGCTCAACCCCGCGCGTTGCGTCAGCGCCAGCGGGCTTGGCCGTGAAGCCCGAATGAAACTGTCCTTGAGCGTGTCGTATACCGCGGCCGCCCGCGCGCAAAATCGCCGATAGCCCTCGGCTTCAGCCGTTCCGGCGAAGTCGGCGATGGCGTCGGCGCTGCGGTCGATGTCCGTGAAGAGATCGAGGTTCGCGCCGTCGGTCCAGGCGTGACGCGCGAGCCGATGCAAGGGCTTCGCAACAAGCCCTTGCGGCCACTCCGCCTGAGCCTCGCGCAAGATTTCCTCGAAGACCCATCGCATGGTGAACACGGTCGGGCCGGCGTCGATCTTGGCTGCGCCAGCGTCGACCTTGCGCATTTTTCCGCCTGGCTTCTCCGCCCGTTCAATAACGGTGACCTCATAGCCGCGCGTTGCGAGCAGAAGCGCCGCAACGAGGCCGCCAATTCCGGCGCCGATGACGATGACGCGCGGCGTTCGCACCATTTCCACCTTCCGCAGCGATGACCATTGATATGAGCCTCGAAATGTGTAAATATCACGATACAAGCTGATACGTCCATAAAGAATGACACAGGAGGGCGCGATGAGAGGTTTGGAGCGCGTCGAAATGGCTCTCGACTCCGCCGTGGCGCGCGCGCAAGGCCGCGGAGCTCCGCCGCTGCTCGCCGCCGCGGTGCGCTACGCCGTGTTCCCCGCTGGCCACCGTATCCGCCCGCATCTGTGTCTCGCAGTGGCGCTCGCTTGCGGCGACGCCGACCCGCAAGCTGCTGACGCCGCTGCGGCGGCGATCGAACTCTTGCATTGCGCCTCGCTCGTGCATGACGACATGCCCTGTTTCGATGACGCTTCCCTTCGGCGCGGCAAGGCGTCGGTCCACCAGGAGTTCGGCGAGCCGATCGCCCTTTTGACCGGCGACGCGCTCATTGTTCTCGCCTTCGAAAGCTTGGCGCTGGGCGTGACGCGGAACACGGCCTGCATGGCGGAGCTGCTTGCGACCATCGCGCGATCGGTGGGTTCGCCGGATGGCATCGTCGCTGGGCAAGCTTGGGAATGCGAGGCCGCAGTGCCGCTCGCCGACTATCAGCGGGCCAAAACCGGGGCGCTCTTCGTCGCCGCCACCTGCTGCGGCGCCGCCGCGGCGGGAGCTAAGGCCGAGCCCTGGCGCACGCTCGGCGCGAAGCTCGGCGAAGCCTATCAGGTCGCCGATGATCTGCGCGACATTCTCTGCGACGCGAAGGAGCTGGGCAAACCTGTGGGTCAGGACGCAGCGCGGCTGCGGCCGAATGCAGCCGCGCAACTCGGCGTCGGCGGCGCCAAAGCGCGCCTGGAGGAACTCGTCACGGCGGCGGCCGAGTCAATTCCCGACTGCCCGGGCAAGGTGGAGCTGCGCGGCCTCATCAAGGCGCAAACGGCGCAGTTCTTCCCCAAGCAGCTCGCGCCCGTCGCGGCCTGAATGACTGTCGGCGCCGGCATGGCGGCCACGCCGCCTCGCAAAGCGAGCCGCGCGTCCTCATGGCGCGAGAATTGGCTTGCTTGGCGCGTGCGGCTCATCGCCAACGCGTCTTTCCAGCGCTGGGCCGCAGACAATCCCTTCACGCGATTCGTGGCGCGCCGAAACATGCGGGCGCTGTTCGATCTTTGCGCCGGTTTCGTCTATTCGCAGGTGCTGCTCGCCTGCGTGCGTCTCGACGTCTTCGAGGCGATGCGTAACGGCCCGGAGGATCTTGTGGTCCTCGCCGAGAGATTCGGACTCGATCTCCAGCGCGCGCGCCGCTTGCTGCTTGCCGCAGCCTCTTTGCGTCTGCTGCGCGCACTTCCCGATGACCGCTTCGCGCTCGGCGATCTCGGCGCAGCGCTGCTCGGCGACCCCTCGATCGGCGCTTTCGTCGAACATCATCGCCTGCTCTATGATGATCTGCGCGATCCGGTGGCGCTGCTGCGCGGCGAGACAGTCACGCGCTTATCGGGGTTCTGGCCCTATGCGGCCCAAAGCGATGTCGCGGCCGCGGAGGAGGACTTCGCCGCCTATTCGACGCTGATGGCGCGCTCTCAAGAGTTGATCGCGCGCGATCTGCTCGACGCTCACCCGTTTCACGCGCATCGCTGCCTGCTCGACGTGGGTGGGGGAGAGGGCGTTTTTGCCGCCGCGGCGGCGACGCGGTTCCCGCACATCACCCTTAAGCTGTTCGACCTGCCCGCGGTCGCGGCGCGTGCTCAGGCGCGGCTGGGGAATCTGGGAAACCGCGTAGAAGCGATTGGTGGAAATTTTCTGCGCGACGACTTGCCGCGCGGCGCCGATGTGATCACCTTGTTGCGCGTTCTCCACGACCATGACGACGCCACGGTCGCGAAGCTGTTGCGCGCCGCCTATGACGCCTTGCCTGCGGGCGGAACAGTCGTCATCGCTGAGCCTTTCGCCGGAACACCCGGCGGCGAGCCGGTCGGAGACGCCTATTTCGGCATGTATCTGCTCGCGATGGGGCGCGGTCGCGCGCGATCGGCAGCGGAACTCACTGCCCTTCTTCGCAGCGCCGGCTTTGAGACCGTACGCAGCTGGCCAACGCGCAGGCCCCTGCTCCTCGGCTGCCTGACCGCGCGTCGACTGTAATTTTAACTTGACATTTATATATGTATCGTTAGCATTACAAATGCGCGGTTCCAATCCGGTCCGCAGCCAGAACCCGTCAGAGATCGCTGATGCTCGACGCGCTTGCCATCGTCTTGAATGAGCCCGGGCGCGTGTCCCTGACCCGACTGCCGGTCGCCGCGCCCGAGAGCGACGATGTTGTGATCGCGACGCGCTGGAGCGGTGTCAGCACGGGCACAGAGAGGCTTCTTTTTAACGGACGCATGCCCGACTTTCCGGGCATGGGTTATCCGCTCGTGCCGGGCTACGAGACCGTGGGTGAAATCGTTGAGGCGAAGTCCGAAACGGGGTTCCACGTTGGTCAGACGGTGTTCGTTCCCGGCGCCAAATGTTTCGGGAAGGTGCGCAGCCTTTTCGGCGGCGCGGCGTCGCTGCTGGTGACGAAGGCGTCGCGTATCGTCGGCCTGTCCGAGTCCCTTGGGGAAAAGGGCGTGCTCCTTGCGCTCGCGGCGACCGCCTACCATGCGCGCGGAGACTTGGAGCCAAGCAACGCCGACCTGATTGTCGGACACGGCGTCCTTGGCCGTCTGTTGGCGCGGCTCTGTACGCTAGCCGACAGCGAGCCGCCAACGGTCTGGGAGCGCAACCCCGCTCGCGCTGGCGGGGCACTCGGATATTCGGTGACTTCCCCCGAGAGCGATCCCCGGCGCGACTATCATCGCATCTTCGACGTCAGTGGTGATCCGGCGATCCTCGACCAACTCATCGCGCGACTGGCGCCCGGCGGCGAAATCGTGTTGGCCGGATTTTACGAGGCGCCACTCGCTTTTGACTTTCCGCCCGCATTTTTGCGCGAGGCGCGTATTCGCGTCGCGGCGCAATGGCGGCCGCAGGATCTCTCCGCCGTCACGCGCCTTGTGGAGGAGGGGAGGCTCGCGCTCGACGGGCTCCTCACGCATCGCCGCAGCTTCCGCGACGCGCATGACGCCTATCCGACGGCGTTCGACGATCCGGACTGTTTGAAGATGGTTCTCGACTGGAGGGACGCCGCATGAGCATCGAAGACGTCTCTATGAGCGCCGCCGGCTTCGTCGAAGCCGCATCGACGTCCTCGCCCGAGCACAGCCCCGTCGTCGCCGAACCCGTTGCGTCACCACCCAAGAAACAAACGCAGATCATCGCGATCTATGGCAAGGGCGGCATCGGCAAGAGCTTCACGCTCGCCAATCTCTCCTACACCATGGCGCAGCAGGGCAAAAAGGTTCTCCTGATCGGCTGCGACCCCAAGAGCGATACGACCTCTCTCCTGTTTGGCGGCCGCGCTTGTCCGACGATAATCGAGACGTCGACGAAGAAGAAGGCTGCTGGCGAGCAGGTGACGATTGGCGACGTCTGCTTCAAGCGCGACGGCGTGTTCGCGATGGAGCTCGGCGGACCGGAGGTCGGGCGCGGTTGCGGCGGCCGCGGCATCATTCACGGCTTCGAGCTTCTGGAGAAGCTCGGATTCCATGAGTGGGGCTTCGACTATGTGCTGCTCGATTTCCTCGGAGACGTGGTGTGCGGAGGCTTCGGCCTGCCGATCGCGCGCGACATGTGCCAGAAGGTCATCGTCGTCGGATCGAACGACCTGCAGTCGCTCTACGTCGCGAACAATGTCTGCTCGGCCGTCGAATATTTTCGCAAGCTCGGCGGCAATGTCGGCGTCGGCGGCCTCGTCGTGAACAAGGATGACGGGACGGGCGAGGCGCAAGCCTTTGCCAAGGCCGTCGGCATCCCCTTGCTTGCGGCGATCCCCGCCGACGAAGACATCCGACGCAAAAGCGCGAGCTATGAGATTGTCGGCCGACCCGGCGGGCGCTGGGGCGCTCTTTTCGAAGCGCTCGCAGCGAATGTCGCCGAGTCGAAGCCCAATCAGCCCAAGCCGCTCGCGCAGGAACAGCTGCTTGCTCTGTTCAAGGGCGAAACCGTCGGTCGCGATTACGTCCTCGAGCCTGCGACGATGGCGGATATGTGCGGGGCGACCGTCGTCGCGAAGCCCTCTCTCGAAGTCATCTACGACGCCAGTTGAGGGGCAAGGATCATGGACGACTTCGTGAACGCCGCTGCGCCCCCCGTCGAGGCGCGAGAAGCGCCGCCCAGCGTCGACGGTGTCGGCTGCCACGCGGGCAAGAGCGTGATGCGGGAAGCAGCCAAGGCAGCCGGCATGAGCGAGACGCTCGAAGCCCTTGCGCGAGACTATCCCGCCGGGCCCCACGATCAACCGCAGAGCATGTGTCCGGCCTTCGGCTCGCTTCGCGTTGGTCTGCGCATGCGCCGCACCGCGATGGTGCTGTCGGGCTCGGCCTGCTGTGTTTACGGACTGACCTTCACCTCGCATTTCTATGGCGCGAAGCGCACCGTGGGATATGTCCCCTTCAGCTCGGAAACTTTGGTCACCGGAAAACTATTCGAGGACATTCGTGAGGCGGTATTCGCTCTCGCCGAGCCCGAGAAATACGACGCCGTCGTCATCATCAATCTCTGCGTGCCCACCGCCTCGGGCGTGCCGTTGAAACTCTTGCCGAAAGAGATCAATGGCGTTCGCATCATCGGCATCGACGTGCCGGGCTTTGGCGTGCCGACGCACGCCGAGGCGAAGGATGTTCTCGCCGGAGCGATGCTGCGCTTTGCACGGTGTGAGGCCGAGCAGGGCCCGGTGCAGGCGCCGAGCGCGCCCCGCTCGGACAAACCCAGCGTCTCATTGCTCGGCGAAATGTTTCCGGCCGATCCGATGCAAATCGGCGCCATGCTCGACCTCCTGGGTCTCGCCGCGGGCCCCGTGACGCCGACGCGCGAGTGGCGCGAGCTTTATGGCGCGCTGGATTGCGCCGCCGTCGCGGCGATCCATCCCTTCTACACGTCTTGCGTGCGGGAGTTCGAGCTCGCCGGCCGGCCTGTTATCGGATCGGCGCCGGTCGGCGTCGAGGGAACAGCATCCTGGCTCGAGGCCATCGGCGCGGCTTGCGGCATCGCCACCGTCAAGATCGACGCGGCGAAGAACCGTCTGCTGCCGGCGATCGGCGGCGCCCTCGCGCAAACGCCCATCAAAGGCCGGATCACACTCTCCGGCTATGAGGGATCGGAACTCCTGGTCGGTCGTCTGCTTGTCGAAAGCGGCGCCGATCTGCGCTACGTCGGCACGGCCTGTCCTCGCACGCGCTTCTCGCAGACCGATAGCGAGTGGCTCGAGGCGCATGGCGTCGAGGTTCGATTCCGCGCCTCGTTGGAACAAGATCTCGCGGCCTTTGCCGAGTTCCGCCCGGATCTCGCCATCGGCACGACGCCTGTCGTGCAAAAGGCGAAACAAAACGCTACCCCGGCCTTGTACTTCACGAACCTCATCTCCGCGCGTCCGCTTATGGGCGTCGCCGGCGCAGGCTCGCTCGCCAAGGTCGTCAACGCCGCAATCGGCGGTCGGGCGCGTTTCGACGAGATGAAGTCGTTTTTCGCAGGCGTCGGCGATGGCGATACTGCTGGCGTTTGGCAGACGCCGCCGCAGCCGCGCTCCGATTTGAAATCCCGGACGCGCCTCGCGACTCCCTTGAAGGAGGTCGGCTGATGCTCGTCCTCGATCACGACCGCGCCGGCGGCTATTGGGGCGCCGTCTATGTTTTCGCCGCGGTCAAGGGCCTGCAAGTCGTCATCGACGGTCCGGTCGGCTGCGAAAACCTGCCCGTAACATCGGTGCTGCACTATACCGACGCGCTGCCGCCGCATGAGCTGCCCATCGTCGTGACGGGACTTTCCGAGGAGGAGCTCGGCCGCAACGGCACGGAAGCCGCAATGCGCCGCGCGCATGCGACGCTCGATACGAAGGCGCCGAGCGTCGTCGTCACAGGCTCGATCGCCGAGATGATCGGCGGCGGCGTCACGCCTGAAGGTTCGGGCATCCAGCGCTTCCTGCCGCGCACTATCGATGAGGATCAATGGCAATGCGCCGATCGAGCGCTGACATGGCTGTGGGCCGAGTTCGGAGAGAAGAAGGCGCGCGCGCCAAAGCGCAAGGGCGAGGCGGCCAACGCCAAGCCAAAAGTCAACATTGTCGGCCCCAGTTACGGCATGTTCAACATGCCGTCGGATCTCGCGGAGGTTTGTCGCCTGATCGAAGGTCTCGGCGCGGAAGTGAATCTCGTCTTCCCCCTCGGGACGCATGTCGCGGACACGGCGAAACTCGCCGACGCGGAGGCGAACATCTGCCTTTACCGGGAGTTCGGTCGTGCTCTGTGTGAAGCCCTCGGCAAACCATATCTGCAGGCGCCGATCGGTCTGCACAGCACGACGAAATTCCTGCGCAAGCTCGGTGAAATCCTGAACCTTGACGCCGAGCCTTTCATCGAGCGCGAAAAGCACACAACGATCAAGCCCATCTGGGACTTGTGGCGTTCGGTCACGCAGGACTTTTTCGGCACCGCTTCTTTCGCGATCGTCGCCAACGAAACCTATGCGCGCGGCGTACGCCATTTTCTCGAAGAGGAAATGGGCCTGCCCTGCACGTTCTCCGTAGCGCGTCGTCCCGGGGCCAAGACCGACAACGACGCCGTGCGCCGCGCGGTGAAGGAGAAAGTGCCGCTCATACTCTTCGGCAGCTACAACGAACGCATGTATGCCGCCGAGTTGGGCGCGCGCGCGATCTTCGTTCCGGCGTCCTTCCCCGGCGCAATCGTCCGGCGGCACACGGGAACGCCCTTCATGGGCTATGCCGGCGCGACTTACCTCATTCAGGAGGTTTGCAACGCGCTGTTCGACGCCTTGTTCAACATCCTGCCGCTCGGTTCTGAGCTCGACAAGATCGAACCGACTCCGTCCCGGCGGCTGCGCGAGCTGGCCTGGGACGAAGACGCCAAGCGGCGGCTCGACGAACTCGTCGACGCCGAGCCCGTGCTGACCAGGATTTCCGCAGCGAAACGGCTGCGTGACTGCGCGGAGCGCGCCGCGCGCCGCGCCGGGGAGGATCATGTCACGCTGGCGTGCGTCGGCGACGCGCTCGAGGCGAATGCAGGAGCTTTGGCCTGACGGTCTTTAAGACGCGAAGCGCGCGAGGAAGCGAAAGGAAGAAGGCCATGAGTGTGGGTTACATATCGTCGCCTGGCCGCATGGACGTGGCGAAGGTCTGCGTCGTTTGCGGTCTTTTCTATCCCATTCTGCTTGTCGTCATCTTGGCTGGCCGTTTGAAAGCGCGATTGGTAGCGCGATTCGTGGAAGAGGTCGGAGAAAAGCCGCGGCTGGCGCGATCCGCGCTCACCGAAGCCCGTGAAAAGCTCTCCCTCGCCATTTCGTACGCGCTGACGGCCACCTGATGGCCAGAGGCCCGCTGCAGATTTCGCCGAGGAAGGGCGACCGAGACGCCTCTCGTGACTTCGCGTCGCGAAAACATCGCCGCGTTGGGCGTGCGCGGCAACGCAACCGGAGGTCAAAACATGACCGCTGAAAAAGATAAGAGCTCCCTGTCGGGTCTGACAGAGGCGGAAGCCTTGGAGTTCCACAGTATCTTCGTAAAGAGCTTCATCGCCTTCGTCATCATTGCGATCATCGCGCATGTGCTGGTGTGGCAATGGCGCCCGTGGCTGCCAAGCGTCAAAGGCTATGCGTTCCTAGACGGGCCCGTTCAGGCCGTCGCGTCGGTGCTGCCGTTCATCGGCTGACGAGGAGGACATCATGCACAAGCTTTGGCTGTTGTTCGATCCGCGCCGCGTGCTCGTGGCGCTCGGCGCTTTCCTGCTCACCCTGGCGTTGCTGATCCACTTCATCCTGCTCAGCACCGACAGGTTCAACTGGCTGGAGGGGCCTCGCCCGCAAAAAGTGGGACAGATCGAAGTGACGATCCCGGGCGCATTTGGCTGAGGGCCGCATGGCCCGTGATCGTGGGCGGGACGCAAACGCCCGCCCACAACTCAAAATTCGCAGAGCGGATTGGATAGGGAGACCGTAGCGATGGCGATGCTGAGCTTCGAACGAAAATATCGCGTGCGCGGCGGCACGCTTATCGGCGGCGACCTATTCGATTTCTGGGTCGGCCCCTTTTATGTCGGCTTCTTCGGTGTGACGACGGCGATCTTCGCCTCGCTCGGAACGGCGCTGATCCTCTATGGCGCGGCGATCGGACCGACTTGGAACCTCTGGCAGATCAGCATTACGCCGCCCGACATCAAATACGGGCTGGCTTTGGCACCGCTCAAGCAAGGCGGTCTGTGGCAGATCATCACCATGTGCGCTGTCGGGGCCTTCGTGTCCTGGCTGCTCCGCGAAGTCGAAATCTGCCGCAAGCTCGGCATCGGCTATCATGTGCCGTTCGCTTTCGGCTTTGCGATCTTCGCGTATGTCACGCTCGTCGTGATCCGCCCGTTGCTGCTCGGCGCATGGGGACATGGATTTCCCTACGGCATCATCAGTCACCTCGATTGGGTCTCCAACACGGGCTATCAATATCTGCACTTCCATTACAATCCCGCGCACATGATCGCGGTGACGTTCTTCTTCACGACGACGCTGGCGCTGGCCCTGCATGGATCGCTCGTGCTCTCGGCGCTCAACCCGCCTAAGGGCGACGTGGTCAAAACTCCCGAGCACGAGGACACCTACTTCCGCGACGCGATCGGCTATTCGGTCGGGACGCTCGGCATTCACCGGGTCGGGCTCTTCCTCGCGCTCGCGGCGGTCTTCTTCAGCGCCGTCTGCATGATCATTTCGGGGCCGTTCTGGACCAAGGGCTGGCCCGAGTGGTGGAACTGGTGGCTCAATCTTCCGGTCTGGCGCTAGGCAAAGAGGAGGGGAACCGTGGCTTACTATCAAAACATCTTCACTCAGGTTCAGCTCCGCAGCTCGGAGCCCGAGCAGGGCATCCAAGTTCCTGGGCTCGAACGCTCCGGCGAAGGCGCCTTCCTTCACTGGATCGGGCGCATCGGCAACGCGCAAATTGGTCCGATCTATCTCGGCTATTATGGAGTTGCGTCGCTTGTCGCCGGCTTCATCGCCTTCGAGATCATCGGTCTCAACATGTGGGCCTCAGTGAACTGGGATCCGATCCAGTTCGTGCGGCAATTGTTCTGGCTCGCTCTGGAGCCGCCGAAGCCGCAGTATGGCGTGCAGATTTTCCCGCCGTTGAACGAAGGCGGCTGGTGGCTGATCGCCGGATTCTTTCTCACCGCCTCCGTGCTGCTGTGGTGGGTGCGCATGTATCGGCGCGCTACCGAACTCGGCCTCGGCACTCATACGGCCTGGGCGTTCCTCTCGGCGATATGGCTCTATCTGGTGCTGGGATTTATCCGTCCGCTGCTGATGGGGCATTGGAGCGAGGCGGTGCCTTTCGGGATCTTCCCGCACCTAGATTGGACGGCGGCCTTCTCGATCCGTTACGGCAATCTCTTCTATTGCCCGTTTCACATGTTGTCGATCACCTTTCTCTACGGCGCGACATTGCTCTTCGCCATGCATGGCGCGACGATTCTCGCGGTGAGCCGGTTCGGCGGCGAGCGTGAAATCGAGCAAAGTCTCGACCGCGGCACGGCGGCCGAGCGCGCAGCGCTGTTCTGGCGCTGGACCATGGGCTTCAACGCAACGATGGAGTCTATCCACCGCTGGGCCTGGTGGTTCGCCGTCCTCACCCCCCTCACCGGCGGGATCGGCATACTGCTGTCCGGAACGGTCGTCGATAACTGGTATCTCTGGGGCGTGCAGCACGGCATCGCGCCGAGCTATCCCCCCGTTCATCCGCCCGTGATCGATCCTCTCGCAGTTTCGGGGGCTACGCCATGAAATTCGGACCCGCTGTGGCATTCGTCGGCGTCATCGCTGTCGCTCTATTGACTGCGGCGATGCTACTCACCGCGGGCTGGACGCGTCCGCCCGTTCACGCCGAGCAATTCGGCTATCGAGGCCTGGCCCGAGGACAGATTTCCGACCCCAGGGCGGCAACGCTCGTGAAATTCGCCAACAGCGTGCCGGAGCCGCTCGATCCGGCGCCGGCGACCGGCAAGAAAGCGAAAGCCGAATACAAGAATGTCAAGGTGCTCGGCGACCTCAGCGTCGATCAGTTCAACCGCGTCATGCTGGCGATCACGGCTTGGGTGTCGCCAGATCAAGGCTGCGCCTATTGTCACAACACCGAGAACCTCGCGGACGACGGCCTCTACACCAAGATCGTGGCGCGCCGCATGCTGCAGCTTAATCGCCATATCAACGCCGACTGGAAAGCCCATGTCGCGAACACCGGCGTCACTTGCTATACCTGTCATCGCGGCGCGCCGGTACCAGCCCATGTCTGGTTCAACGACCCGATCGGGCCGCATGCGGGCGGTTTTGCCGCCCGCACCTACGGGATGGGTCATCCGACGCGGACCAACGACTCCACGGGTCTGCCGTCTGATCTCACGCCCTATCTCGAGAACCACGAGACGATCCGCGTCAGTGGAAAGACGGCGCTTCCCCAAGGGTTCGGCGCATCGATCCAGACGACGGAGAAGACGTTCTCCCTGATGATCCACATGTCGGAGAGTCTGGGCGTGAACTGCACCTATTGCCACAACACGCGGGGTTTCCAGGACTGGTCGCAGAGTTCGCCGGCGAGAGTGACGGCTTGGCACGGCCTGGAGTTGGTTCGCGATATCAATGATAGTTATCTCGATCCGCTCAAGGAGACCCTTCCGGCCTCCAGGCTCGGGCCGCATGGCGACGCGCCGAAAGCCGACTGCGCAACCTGTCACCAAGGAGTCGCGAAACCATTGCTTGGCGTGAGCATGGCGAAAGACTACCCTGAGCTCGGGGGCGTGCCCGCTGCGAAGTGAGGAAGCGCCGCGCCCTCAAAAAGGGCGCGGCTCCCTAGGGCTGAATTTCAGCCGCGCTAGAATGAGGGCTTCAACAATGGACAGCGTCGATCGCGCGCTCCAGAACGACCTCATAAAGCTCGTCGAGAGACACGACGAAATCGGCGCCTATCTCGTCCGGCTCGGCGCGCTCGAAACGATCGTCACGATCAGGCTCCGCTCGACATGGGGCACGCGCACCGCATTCAAGCAGAGCCACGTCATAAGGACTCCCGAGCAGCAGGTACCGTTCTGGAGCTGCGTCGCCGAGGGCCAAACGCCGGCAGAGGCGCTGCGCCGGGCGATCGACGGTCTCACGACCTATTATCGCCGGGCCGTGCTTCACGGATATACGCCGACGGAGGACTGGCTCGTGCCGGCCGACCGCTGAAGGCTCGAGCTTCGCGTTCGTAATTCGTGCTCACCAACTGACGTTGAAGACGCATTCGGACGCGCCCTGCGCCTCGCATTGCGTTTCGACCACGCGTGTGCTGTCTCCAAGCATGGCGGCGAAGACGCGCTGGAACGTCGCGGCGTAATAGCCACATGCGGGCGCGTCGCTCTGCACGAACCGGCAGATGGGCGCCCCGCGCAGGCGCAAGCTCAGGGTCGGATTGAAGCCGTAGCTGAAGACGCCGCTGCCGGCGAAGGTCCACGCATGCCGCGCGATCGCGCGCAAGAGCAGCGCCGCCGCGAGTCGCCGCGGCAGTCGGCGCAAGAGTCGCTGAGCCGCCTGCGGGATGCGGTGGGCAAGCAGATAGTCGCCCGTCAGCGCGCCGGCCCTTTGCGCGACCCGGGTCGCCGGCTCGAAGCCCAGCACATCGACGAGGGCGCGATGCAGCCGCGCGGCGTCGCTCTCGTCGACCATTTGCGTCGGCGCCACCTCTAGATGACGCTCGAGACCCGCCGCGGAGAAGACGTCGCGACAGACAGGCGGTCCATGCATCTCCAACAAGGCCTCGGCGACTCGGGTGACCGCGTTCGGACCGATTTTGCCTCCACCGGGGACGCCGCCGCCGCGCGCTCCGTCGACGGACGGCGCCTCAATGGACGCGCGCATGCGTATCTTGCTGAGTTTCCGCGGCAGCCGCAAAGGCCGCCGGCGTCAACTCCACGTCGAGCGTCTCCGCGAGCTGCTCCGTCGATCCTCCGCAGGCCATCGCCTTCGCGGCGGCCGACATGGAGCTCTCGCCGCGATTGTGGGTCGTGCTCCATTCGACATCACTATCTGCGGCTCTTTTGCGCGACGTGTCGAAGTTGAACTTCACCTTCTCGCGAGACTGCGGCCCCCAATAGTCCACTTTGCCGAGGTCATAAAATTTGCGTTCGAAACCTGCCTTGAGGAAGGCCTTGAGGCAACCGAAGAGATAGCGGCGGCGTTCGCCCGTGCCGGCCCAAGGATAGGAGAACAGCGCCTTCTTCATATAGAAGCGGCGGTAATTGTTCATGACCCGATCGAGCAGCTCGCCGCGGTCCATCGCCTTGGGCTTGATGATCGGCGTGACGAAATTGTATTTTTCGTAGTCGAAAATCTCGACCTTGTCGCCGAGCTCCTTGAAGAGATCGGAGAAAGGCCACGGCGTGTACATCGACCAATTGGCGAGGTCGGGTTTCCAGTCCCGCGCCATCTCATATGTTTCTTCGAGCGTCTCGGCGGTTTCGTTCTCCAGCCCGACGATGAACTGCGCCTCGACGACGATTCCGGCTTTGCGCAGCAGTTCGATTGCCTTCTTGTTTTGCGCGACGGTCGTCTCTTTGTTGAAGAGATCGAGCTTGAGTTGAGCGGCGGCTTCCGTGCCGAGCGAAACATGGATGAGGCCGGCTTTGCGGTACAAGGGCAGCAGCGCCTCGTCGCGCAATATGTCGGTCACCCGCGTATTGATGCCCCATAAGATGTCGACCTTCCGATCGATAAGCTCTTGGCAGAAGGCCACGAACTTCTTTCGGTTGATCGTCGGCTCCTCATCGGCCAGGATGAAGAAGCCGACCTTATGGTCGCGCTTGAGCAGCTCGATCTCGTCCACGACCTTCTTGGGATCGCGGATGCGGTAGTCGCGCCAGAACTTCCACTGGCTGCAGAAGCTGCAGGTGAAGGGGCAGCCGCGCGCCATGTTTGGGATGGCGACGCGCACGCCGAGCGGGATATAGTTATATTTGTCCCATTGGAGCAGGCTCCAGTCGGCGGTGATCGCGTCGATGTTCTTGACCGTCGGCGCCGCCGGCGTCGCAACGACCTTTCCGTCGTCGATGAAGGCGAGCCCTTCGATCTCGCTCCGCCGCCTGGGCCAATCTCCCGCGGCGATGGTTTTCACGAGCTCGACGAAGATCTCCTCGCCTTCCCCGCGCACGATCGCGTCGATCCACGGCGCTTCCGCGAGCACCTGCCGATACATGAAAGTCGCATGCACGCCGCCCAGCACGCCGATCGTCCCCGGCGCGGCCTCCTTGGCGATCTGCAAGGTTCGTTCAGCCTTGTAGATCGAGGGCGTGATCGCGGTCACGCCGACGATGTCCGGCTGATACTCCTCTATCTGATGGCGAAGCTCCGCCTCGTCGACGTGCAGCGTCATCGCGTCGATGAATTTGATCTCGTCGAAGCCGGCGGCTTTGAGCGCGCCGGAGAGATAGGCCACCCACGCCGGCGGCCAATTGCCGGCGATCTCGGCCCCGCCGGAATGGTAATTGGGGTGAACGAATAGGATTCGCATGGCCGTTTCCTCCGCGGATACCGTAATGGGGTATTGACAGTCTTTGATGTCAAGGTATACTGACATATTGCCGCGTTGACAAGAGCCGATCGGCTTTCGGCTCGGGTGCGGCCCTCCTGCGACGCTGTTTTGCAAGGCCTGAGCTGGAGCCAGCCCATGACGCTCTCTCCCGAAGCGGTTCTGAGACACGCCGCGCGGCTGACGCCGCGCTACACGAGCTACCCGACCGCCCCGCATTTCCACCCCGGCGTCGGCTCGGACTGCTATCGCGCTTGGCTCTCGGCGCTTCCCTCAGACGCCTCGCTTTCGCTTTATATGCACGTGCCGTTTTGCGACACGCTCTGCTGGTTTTGCGGCTGCCACACCAAGATCACCCGGCGTTATGAGCCGATCGCGGCCTATCTCGAAGCGCTTATGCGCGAAATCGCCGCAGTCGCCGACGCCGCGCCCAAGGACGCGCGCGTCGCGCATATGCACTGGGGCGGGGGCTCTCCGACAATCCTCGAACCGCAGGATATCCTGCGTCTCTCCGCCGCCGCCCGCGCCGCCTTCCGCTTCGCGCCCGACGCTGAATTTGCGGTCGAGGTTGACCCGCGCGGCATGACCGAAGCCGCGGTTGCGGCGCTCGCGGCGAGCGGTCTGACGCGCGTGAGCCTCGGCGTGCAGGACTTCGACCCGCAGGTGCAGGCGAAAATCAACCGGATCCAAACCTTCGAGGAGACTAAACGCGTCGTCGAGCTGTTTCGCGGCGCCGGCGTGCGCTCCCTCAACATCGACGCGATCTATGGACTGCCGGGCCAGCACGAGGCCGAACTGCTGCGCACCCTCGATCTGGCGCTCGAGCACTCGCCCGACCGCATCGCGATTTTCGGCTACGCCCATGTGCCCTGGATGAAGACGCATCAATCGCAGATCCACGAGGAGGATTTGCCCGGCGTCGTCGAGCGTTACCATCTAGCCGAGGCGGCCGGGGAGCGGCTAACGCGCGCGGGCTTCGAACGGATCGGCGTCGACCACTTCGCGCGACCTTCGGATACGCTCGCCACGGCGGCGCGCCGGCATAGCGTGCAGCGCAATTTCCAGGGTTATACAGTCGATCCCGCCGACGCGCTCCTCGGCTTCGGCGCCTCGGCGATCGGGCGGTTGCCGCAAGGATACGTCCAGAACGAGACCGCCATAAAACGCTATGAGCGCTGCGTCGAGGCGGGCGACTTCGCCATCGCGCGCGGCGTGGCCTTCAGCGAAGAAGATCGCTTGCGCGGGGGGATCATCGAACGGCTGATGTGCGACATGACCTTTTCATCGCGCGCGCTTCAAGGCCAGCGCGCCGATCTCGCGCGAGCGGCGCTGTCCTGCGCCGCTCAGGCGCTCGCCGAAGACCGCGACGGCTTCCTGCGGCAAACCCCCGACGGCTTCGTCGTGACCGAACTTGGCCGCCCCTTCCTGCGCACCATCGCCGCCCGCTTCGACGCCTATCTCACCATGCAGGAGGCGCGGCACTCGTTGGCGGTATGAGGCCAGGAAAGCCGCGCGTCGACTCCGCCAAATCCGCGCGAGACTCTCGCGCGTCTCACCGCAGACGAGGAGGCGGCGGTGTCTTACGGCGATCGGCGGCGCCGATCGTACGCGCTTCACTCTGATGGCGCTGCCGCGAAAGAGATTTGCTGCACATGAAAACCATAGAACCTACCGATTGCACCGATCGCGAGCACCGCCGTCACAACTTTCAAGGCCGAGATAGACCTACTAAAGTTCAGCGTATTGCGCTCGGTAACGTTTGCGATAATTTATGATGGCCTAATATTTGTTAGGCTTCTATAAATATATACTAACCATCAGTACCTTCTCATAAATATGTGTTGTCACAGGTGATTTATATTGTTACAAAGAGTAGAAATGTATTACGTCATTCTACGCCATATCCTTATATGCAACTAATATTGAATATTTTACGCTCTAGCGCTTTTCGTATGTTAAATTACACGTGACTTCGATTTGATCGGCTTCTTGTCGGATATGGTGTTCTCCTAACGCGGGACGTTTGTCATTCAAAAGAACGATCCGTACGACTACAGAACGGCGGTGGATCTGAAAGGTTTGAGAGTGGCTGTGATTGCGGGATCGAATTACGCTGATCTCGCCGAGAGAATCGGTGCGGAGCCGGTGGTCGTCGGCTCGCTCGACGGCGCGGTGAAAAGCGTGGAGGACGGAACCGTCGCGGCGGCGATGGATACTGCGCCGACGTTAAAATTTCTCGAGGAGGGGCCTACGCCAACGTCCGAATTCCGGCGGACTACGTATCGCGCGACGTTTTGCCGGCAGGATTCGGCGTGCGGAAGGGCGAGACGGCGATTCTACAGAAGATCAATGCTTCCCTTAGCAGGCTGAAGGCGAATGGAACGGTTGCGAAGCTTTTAACGCGCTACTGATTTGATTGATCATCTCGGGGCCTCCAGCGAAAGAGTCGAACGAAACTTGGAAGGACGAACATGGTGCGGGCGCTCAGCAATAAGCGCCCGCGACCCCCTGAGCGCCTGGATGCTCGCGACCTTTGCGAACTGCTGGAACCTGCGAGGGATCGAAAAGTTAACTGGGTTGCGACGACCGTTAACGACTTCCGATGCAGGAAAGGGCGGCTCCAAGGAGAACGGGGATGCGTTGGAGGATCACGATCGAGAGTAGGGACGAATTCGTTGGACGCGACGCCGCCGCGATGGTGAAGTGGCTACGCAATCTCGGTCGGCGACGACGACCTCGGATGGAAAGGCGATCATGACATACTTTCAGTAGCTTGTAGTATAGCAGCAGTGTGAGGCCTATGTGCTGACAAGCTGGTATTGCGTTCAGCAAATCGAGCTCGGCTTGCTTGTGTTCGGACGATGAAGGCGGTTCCAACCTTGCACGATCGTGCGCCTTCTCATCGAGCCGTTCGCCCAATTTCACTGTACCGTGACGGAGGGTCATGAACGATTCTGTGGACGGGATCGGAAGAGAGTCGGCTACGATTGTCCGAACAGCGCCGCGCGGAAGTTAAGTGGATTCCTGCTGGGTTATGCTGAACGCGGTGCTTGGCGATTTTATCGTGGCTGCGGGAGGGCGTAGCCTGACAAGAGCTTTGACAAAATCTCGAAGCGTTATGCGGCGACCGCCATCGCCTGCGCGCGGAACAAACCTCGTTCGGCGTGGTTGAGAGCTCAGATGCCGAGCGGTAGTTCGAGATCCCCGCATGGACGTACGATCACGGCTCGTGTGCGGGCAACATACGCATTTCACCCGCTGCGTTCGGGGCGTAGTCTACGTTGCGTGATCATGTTTTGAAGACCGCGGCGCAATCAGAGAAAAGCCGGCCCCCAAGTGCGTTTAGGATCTCTCGCGATCAGAATCGAGGAGAGACCCATGCAGGGCACGGAATTCCACGACGAAGGCGATCGGGTATGGGCGACCAACGCCTCGCTCCCCACCAGCTCGCCTTCAGCGGCACGTCGGGCAACTCCCGGCGGCTGGTGCAGATCGCCTTCGGCGTCGCACACCTATGCAAGGACGACCTGCTGGTCAAATGTCTACCGGTCGAGAATTTGGCGCCAGAAATCAGATTTCGCACGCTAACTCTTTGCTTACCAAGCATCCGACTGGGGGACCGGTAAGCGGAAAACGGCCCGAAGGCCGCCTTCTAACATCATGTCTTTCATGCGAAGCTTGTAACGAAAAAGGCTCAGGGGGCCGTATTTGACGGCGTACTCCACTGAGATGTCCACCAAGACGTCGTCATTGCGGTCGGAGAAGAGGATCCATGGCGACCGAGCGGCTTGCCGTTACGAAAAACAAGGAACTCCAATCGTCTGGATATGGGCACGCCGTTCTCCGGTGAGGCGAGGGCGAAGCGGTTGTTCGTTGGAGAGGATCCTGCTCCGATAGGTGTAAGGGTGATCTGACGACCGCCTACCGGGGCGCATATGGAGTGGGTTAGGTGTCCACCATTGAACAGGTGGACACCAAATGTCGGCTGCGACGGATGATGGCGTGCGACGCGCGCGGAGCCTCGAGGAACGG
>Ga0265327_10000612_pt1 | contig 58875 bp, 72 predicted proteins | sample 41621metaG_FD_202089 | JGI IMG/M metagenome (GOLD analysis project Ga0265327, IMG submission 202089) | Rhizosphere microbial communities from Carex aquatilis grown in University of Washington, Seatle, WA, United States - 4-16-21 metaG | ecosystem: Host-associated > Plants > Roots > Rhizosphere... | reverse complement strand
TAATAACGCCACGTCGATCACTCCTTATCTCCCGCTCAGACTCTGAGCAGGACAGTATCGCGACGTGGGTCAAATTTAGATGCACATTACTGCATTTGGTGGCTCAGTTTTAAACGCATATCAACATGGTGCTTCTTGCTGGGAATTTCCCCGTCCAATCTACGCACCTCAATGCGGCTGCGTTGTTTATGCTTGATTGCTTTGGTGACTTTGATGTTGGACGGGACGATGATCCTGCCTCCGCTCTGGAAACGGTTTCCATAGTACGACGCCGTCTCGTCGACGATATGGCCTAGCACCTGGGACACCAGGTCAGGATCGGCTCCTTCGGCGATAGCCGCCTTACAGGCTGCGGCCATTCCATGCCTGGCGGTATAGACCGTGATAGTTTCCGTGCGCCTCGGCCAGAGTTTATGGCCGATCGCTCGCAAGTGCGTTGTGACCGAATTTCCATGCTCGACTTTGACGATCATGCGGGCGGGGGTTTTACTCTGCTGCATGATGGCAATCAGCTCATCGGTCAGCGGATGGTCTGCCAACCTGAAACGACGAAATTTCTGTCCGGACTTTTCCGTGACCTTGGCGCCTCTGATCCGGACGTACAAGCCGGTTTCCGTCCTAATCAGAAAAACCCCTTTCTCCAATTCCTGCGGTCTGCAGCCGGTCATCAGGGCCATCAATGTCGGCACCCGGAACTGCCCACGAGACCTGGCTGCGAGCTGTTCGCGCCAGTCCGCAGGCAATCTAAGCAAAGAGCTTTTCTTGCCTTTCCTGGGCCGGACAGGCTTCCACCCGTTGGCATAATCCGCTGGCATCATGCGAGCCAGAACAATGTATGCCTGGAATACCGGATGCATAACGATCCGCTCGACTTCATTCCAGTCTCCTGCACGCTGGGCCTGATCGGCAAATTTAAGCAATTGGCTCAAATGCTTCAGAGCCACATGCCTTACGGAGCGTGCACGTTTACGGAGTGTTGCCTTTGTTCTGGCAGTGCGAACTTTGGCGATGATTGGATCCGGATTCCTGGGAGGAATGATCTTTTTTGTATCCGGATCGCTCCCAATCATGCGCCCGGCCTCAGCATCGTATTGCTCTGCCGTCCCTGGCGTCACCTCGGTATCCACGGTTGCCGCATAATCATCCGACGGTTTGAGTGCCTTCTCCGCCGCCCTGATCTGATCATGGATTGCCTGTTTGGACATGGTGTTCCCTTCCGCCTGCGCGCGCAGGCTCCAGCGCCCTGTGCCAGTTTGAAACAGAAGACCGCACAGGGCTCGGCGGTGGTTCGTTCCGTGACGTTAAAGCGGCCGGATCGCTCGACCTACGTCTCGCACTCCATCCCGCTTAAACGTCCCTCCACCCGGCAAATCTGTACCGTTATATTTCTCGCTCCCGCTCGAAAAATAACAGTCCAAATTCACCGGCCACCCCGTTATCTGCATGCACAGCTGCAGATAACGGATACTATTTTTTGGCCTTCCATTGCTCTCAGGAAATCCTGTATTGATCATGGGGTTCCCATGTTCGATTGGATGGCCGCCATGGCCTCCTCGGGGGTCCGCCAGTTTCTCTGGATGTATGTGAGCACATCGCTCCAATCAATTTCCGGAACGGTGCCCAAGAGCTCTCGCAGCGCACTGACCGATATAGGCTGCCCCTTCTGGAGCGCCAGAAAGTTTTCCTTGGGGATGTGCACCATGGTATCCACACCAGTGCGTCCGCCCAGCCAGCTGAACCCCGGCAATGTTTCCGGCCCCACCTTGGGCGCAACTAGGCTGTGCGTCCCCAAGCCGGATCGCCTCAGAACAATCAGGTTTCTGTCATCGAAGATAGCAAACATCTGCTTGTCGAAGCTGCGACTGAAGTCGATACCCTTGCCGCCTTCACGCCAGAGGCCTGCGATCGTGCCACCATTGGGCATAAATGTTTGCAGCGCGCGCTGGAGTGGGGATGGATCGAGTCCCACTTTCCACATATGCAGTTGGCCAGGACGAAGTTGTTCGCCCTCAATGCCAAGAACATCCAGCAGAGCCGCGAGTTTGTCAGCAGGGATGCTACGTTTCTCTGCCAAGCCGGTAACAAGATTGGGCTGGCTCAATCCGCAGAGATCGGCCAGCGTCCTTGTACTATCCAGTGAAAGGCTGGCCAGATCACGGATGATGCTAATGCTTAATATATTCACAGACGCCCCTCCAAATCCTATATTTGATTTCATCAGATCTCGCGAACGTCATGATATCTGATGAAATCATTTAATGCAAGATATGGAGTGGGGTATGGCGGTGAAGGACGAAATCGTGGCAATGCTGAATGCGCGTAAAAAACAGGGTGCATTCCCTAGTGTGCTACAAGATCAGCAGGCACTCTTGCTCGGAAGTAGTAAACAGCACCGCGCCGGACTAGGTTGGTTTGTGTTCTCAAAGTCTCACTCGCGTTCTAGTTCAAGCTGGTAAACAGCACCTCTAGGGGTCGCTGTGTAGCAGCATTGTGTAGCACTTAGCGTGAATAAGTATCTGAAAGAGAAAGAAGAACTTTAAGAACAAGCTCTTATGTGTGATTGGCGCGCCCGACTGGATTCGAACCAGTGACCCTTGGCTTCGGAAACCAATACTCTATCCAACTGAGCTACGGGCGCACGCGGCGGATTATAGCAAAACCGCCCCCCTCTGTCCTTGTTCGTGGGCGGTTAATCGGTATAATAAAAACCTTGTCTATCATACCCAGAGGCGCATCAGCATGAGTGCACATGAAGAGGATTTTCCGAAGACGACTGTTTCGCAATTTGCGCTTGCGCTGATGGGCGGGCTGTTTGCACCGGGTCTGGTTATTTTTATGATCATCAAGCTGGTGCTGGCTATTCAAGCCACCCATATTTAATTCAGGAATTTAGTCTATGAGCGCGCACGATCACGATTTCCCAAAAACTACCGTCACCCAGTTTGTTCTTGCCCTGCTGGGTGGCCTGTTCGCCCCCGGTCTTGTGATCTTTATGATTATCAAGATGGTGCTGGGCGTGCAGGCTTCGTATCTTGTGGATGCGGATCCGGCAGTGGCTGCGGCCAAGGTGGTCGAGCGCATTCAACCGGTAGGCCAGGTTGCAGTTGCCGATGCCAACGCAGGTCCACACGTGGACAAGGCGGGTGATCTGGTGGTCAAGGAGGTCTGTTCCGCTTGCCATGCCATCGGTGCGCTGGGGTCTCCCAAGATCGGTGACAAGGGCGCCTGGGGCCCGCGTCTGACACAAGGTTACGACACGCTGGTCAAGCACGCGATCTCGGGTATTCGTCAGATGCCGGCACGTGGTGGCAATGCGGAGTTGACCGATACGGAAGTGGCGGGCGCAGTGGCATACATGGCCAATCAGGCCGGTGCAAACTTCAAGGCGCCGACGCCAAAAGCAGAGGCTGCACCTGCGGCCGAACCTGCCAAGAAATAAATTTCCAGAATCCCGCCACCCGGCGGGATTTTTCTTTCGGGGCGCTTGATCATGGCCACCTATGCTGTAGGCGACATCCAGGGTTGCTATACCTCGTTTACCCATCTGCTTGCGCAGATTGGGTTCAGTCCGGCACGTGACCGCTTGTGGCTGGTGGGCGATCTGATTAATCGTGGCCCTGACTCCTTGGCCGTGCTGCGCTGGGCCAAGCAACACGAACATGCCCTGAAGGTGGTGCTGGGCAATCACGACCTGCACACGCTTGCGGTGGCCGAGGGTTTTGTGGATGCCCATCGACACGACACCCTGCAACCTTTGCTGGCGGCGCCTGACCGTGACGAGCTCCTGACCTGGCTACGCAACCAGCCTATGGCCTATGCCGAAGACGAGTACCTGATGGTGCATGCCGGTGTGCTGCCGCAATGGGATGTGCCCCAGACGCTATTGTTGGCAAGCGAGGTGGAGTCGGCTTTACGTGCTCAGAATTATCGGGATTTCTTCGCCCATATGTATGGCAATCACCCCAACCACTGGCAGGATGATCTGCATGGCATGAGCCGTTTGCGGGTCATTACCAATGCGTTGACCCGCTTGCGGGTGTGCGGTCTGGAAGGCATCATGGACTTTCGCTTCAAGGGTGAATTGGCCGATATTCCTGAGGGGATGACGCCCTGGTACGATTTGCCCGGACGTCGCAGCGCCGATCATACGGTGCTATTCGGGCACTGGTCCGCGCTGGGCTTGCTGATGCGTGACAATCTGGTGGCGCTGGATACTGGGTGTCTGTGGGGTGGCCATCTTACTGCGATGCGTCTGGAGGATCGTCGTGTGTTTCAAGTGCCGTGTGCTTCGGAAGATGCAATAAAGAAGATATGGCATGCCTAGCCTGATGTGACAAGTGGCGGCGCTCTTGGTCATGTGTGGGGAGCGATGGCGCAAAATACAGTTCCACAACAATCTCCTTCTGTTTTAATACGTTACGCATGGACTGCGGCATGGTGATGTCACCGTCGTATGCGACGGCGAGGTTGGGAGTGCCGTCCTGGTTGGGGTAGCGAATGGCGACCGGCTGCAGCATGGCTGCGGCGTTGATGGCGGCTTGCAACAGGCCGGTCTTGAATGGCTTAAGCTCTGTCCCATTGGTCGTGGTGCCTTCCGGAAACAGACACAGGCACTTGCCCTCCAGTAGCCATTTCTCCATGCCGTTGGCTGTGCGCCCAGTGTCGTGACGGCGTGCGCGCTCAATGAACAACGTTCCGGTTTTTTCTGCCAGCCAGCCGATGATGGGCCAGTCGTGCACCTCGGATTTGGCGACGAAATTGACGGGATGCACCTGTTTGATGGCCCAGATGTCGATCCACGAAATGTGATTGGCCACAAATAAGGTTTTATGGGTTGATGCGTCCGGGATCTGTCCGTGCGGCATTACCCGGATGTTGAGGATGGCAAGGGCCTTGCCCGACCAGCGTTTGATGCGATCTTCACGACGCTGATCAGACAGGCGCGGCAAGATCAACGCGGTTGTTAATACGCCCTCGGCTAGATGCAGGGCGAGCCGCAGCAGGCGCAGGCCGCTGACGAATGGGTGGACGGTTTGCTGAATGGGAGTAACTTTCGAAATGCATGCCTGGCGTGTGGTTGCTACACGCCAGGCAGTTGATGGAGTTAGTGAGTCACGCGGGATGTGCCGCCGCCTTCCAGAATGCGTACGCGATCCCCAGCCTGGAATGATTCCGTCGCCTCCTGAACAATGGCGATCATGCTGCCGTTGTCCAGTTTGACGGTGAGTTCCAGGCCATTGGTACGCATCAGGCCTTCTTCTGCAGCCGAACCTGCCAGGCCGCCTGCAACTGCGCCTATGACCGAGGTCAGGATCTTGCCTTTTCCGCCGCCCATGGTGCTGCCGGCAACGCCACCGACAACCGCCCCGGTCGCCGTGCCGACGCCGCTCTTGGTGCCTTCGATCTTGACGGTGCGCACGCTTTCAACAACGCCCATTTTCACGGTTTGCACTTGCCTCGTCTGGTCGCGGGTATACACGTCCCCGGATTTGCTGCTGGCACAGGCCGATAGCAAGCCCACCATGCAGAGTGCAATCACTGTTTGCGTCTTTTTCATCACAACTTCTCCTTACGACAATGAGATTTCGGTTCCAAACGCCTGCTTGTAACGCGCCATGATTTCGGCCTGTGTGGGCTTGTGGTTCTGGCCGCCACGGCTGGCAATCTTGATGGCGCCCATGACTGCGGCTAGGCGGCCGCTGGTCTCCCAATTCCAGCCATGCGACATGCCATACAGCAGGCCTGCGCGATAGGCATCGCCGCATCCGGTCGGATCCAGCAAAGCATCTGCTTCAACGCATGGTATTTCGATGCGTTGACCTGCCGTATGGATTACCGAGCCCTGCGCGCCGCGTGTGACGATCAGCGCTTCGACGCGCGTGGCCAGCGCTTCGATGGTCAGGCCAGTTTTTTCCTGCGTGAGTTGCGCTTCGTAATCATTGAACGCGACATAGTTGGCCAAGTCTATAAACTGTAGCAGTTCCTCGCCATTGAACATCGGCAGACCCTGGCCGGGATCGAACAGGAAGGGGATGCCTGCTTCATGGAATTCGCGGGCGTGCTGGAACATGCCATCGCGGCCATCCGGGGCGATGATCCCAAGGCTGACCTGTTGCGTGTCCTTGACGGAGTTTTCGTGTGATTGATTCATTGCGCCGGGATGGAACGCAGTGATCTGGTTGTCGTCTAGGTCAGTGGTAATGAAGGCCTGCGCTGTGTAACTCCCAGCGATACGACGCACGTGCGCCATGGGCAGCTTGTTTTCATCCAGCCAGTTGGCATAGGGCACAAAGTCATCCCCTACTGTCGCCATGATCAAGGGTTTTCCGCCCAGCAGGTTGAGGTTGTAAGCGATGTTGCCTGCCGTGCCGCCGAATTCGCGGCGCATTTCAGGTACCAGGAACGCTACGTTCAGGATATGAATCTTCTCGGGCAGGATGTGATGCTTGAAATGGTCCTGGAAGACCATGATGGTGTCATAGGCGAGTGAGCCGCAAATCAGTGTGTTCATGTTGTACTGTCGAGGTGAATTGAAAGGAAGTTAGAAAGGTTTGACGACGACCAGAATGACGACGGCGAACAGGATCAGTACCGGTAGCTCGTTGAACCAGCGGTACCAGACGTGGCTGTGGCGATTGCGTCCGTGCTGGAAGTCGTTCATCAGTTTGCCGCAGTAAAGGTGATAGGCGATCAGCACGGCGACCAGCGTCAGCTTGGCGTGCAGCCAAGCGCCAGAGAACCCATAACCTAGCCATAGCCAGGTGCCGAAGATTAGTGCCAGCACGCCCAGTGGCGTCATGAAGCGATAAAGCTTGCGCTCCATCAATGTCAGCCGGTCTGCGGTGGCGGCATCATCCACCATGGCGTGGTTGACGAACAGCCGTGGCAAGTAAAACAGCCCGGCAAACCAGCTGATGACGAAAATAAGGTGTAGCGATTTCAACCACAGCACGGTTACTGGGCCGCCTTGCGCATGTTCTCGATGTGGTCGCCCATCTCCTGACGGTAGGTGAAATAGCCCATGTCGGGGTAGGGGGCCCCAAGGGTGCTGGCCGCGGCAGAAATATGGCCGCGTTCGAGCGCGCCGTAGGTAAAGATGTGGGTGAGCGCATCACGCACCCAGACACCTTTCTCTTCATGGCTCAACGTGCGCTTGTAGTTCAGGTGCCCGTCGAAAAATGTGTCTGGTTGCTGTTCCAGCCAGGTTTGCAGGGCGCGGATTTCGTGACGCAGGTTATCTTTCAGCTGTCTCCAGTCGGTGCGCTGCGCGCTGGTGTAATGTGCCGTTCTTGTTTCGCCCTTGAGCCGGTTCAGCCACTTGCTATAAAAGAAGCCGAGGTGGTCCACGCTGCCGTGGATGCTGCCGAAGAACAGCGTCTGTGGATCGGTGCGCGATGTTTCATCTAGTCGATCCAGCGCGCTGAATAGCACATCATTTGCCCAGTGCTGGTAATCCGCTTGATAGATAAAGTATTGTTTGAAATCCATCATCCTGCTCCTCCCAGTCCACGTTCCAGTTGTTGGTTCAGTGCTGCAAAATCGAGTTCGCCCACTACCGTGCTCACGATATGGCCCTGCTTGTCTATCAGTATCGCAGTAGGCGTCAGTTTGACGTCGCCAAAGGCATGCGCCAGTTCACCCTGTGCGTCATGCGTGATGGTGAAGGGGAGTGCGTGCTTGGTGGCGTAATTCGAGATCTGATCCGGGGCATCGTAAGACATGGCGACCGCAACAACTTCGAACCCCTGCGGGTGACGCTGCTGATAGGTGTCGACCAGCTTGGGCATTTCTGCAATGCAGCCTGGGCAGGTGGTGGCCCAGAAGTTCACCAATACCATTTTTCCTCGCAGTTGGGAGAGCTGTATCGGCTGACCGGCAAGTGTGATGAATTTTACGTCGGGCGCGGTGGCCTTTTGTGTAAGCGTATAGCCAAGCCCGATGAACAGGAGGATCAATAGCAACGGCAGGAGGAATTTTCGGTGCATCATGCTTTGTTGTTGAAGTAATGCAAGAACGCCGTGTGGCAGGCAGAGGTTAATGACACATTGTGCTTCTTGGCCACGTCAACCACGTGATCGTAGATATCCTTGTCCATCCAGAAACGCACCATACAGGCATCCGGGCTCTTGTATGAGGCCAGATAGGAAACTTGGTCGGCATTCGGCAGAAACGCAACCAGCATGGCACGGTAAAAGTCCTTCTTGGAAAGGCCGCGGTCTGACGCTTCGCCATTAATCCTTTTCAGCATTTCAGGCGACACCCTGAGCGCGAAAAGCTTCATCTGATTTGTCTGGTACCAGGTTTCCTTGGCCATTTTTTTCAGTCTTATATATAAGGTATCGTTTCAGTCTTTTGGTGCTGACTGGTGGCAGGCTCGAACAGGCGCCCTTCCGGCTGCTTCGTGTCAGCGATGTGTCTCAGCAAATTATATGCTCTGAACCATTGTTTCATTGAGAATTTTTACAATTGTATTGCAGCCGGGCAGGCAGTCGTGCAGTGGTGGGGTGTGGTCGGCTGTTGTATTTATGCAACACGCGATCGCAAGTGTTGCAGTTAATCGACAAAAACGGTTGCGCAGCCCAATGTTGCTTGGTTAACATGGATTCAACTTCCTGCAGTTGTTCTGCAACAGGGGGAGTTCGCGAACTCTCTCATCGCAAGGTGAGGGGTAAAGCAGTAGCCCGGGCTCGATGCATCGGGTCTGGACATTAACTTTAGGAGATTTATATGAACAAGACTATGAAGCTGGCAGTTGCTGCCGCTCTGGCAATGGGCGCTTCCGCTGCTCAAGCCGGCATCACCATTCCTGCTGGTGACTGGACTGTAGACATCGGCGGTAACGTCAATGCCTTCTACCAAAACACCAACTACTCTGGTCGCACTTCTGCAACGCCGACCTCCAACACCATCAACACCGGCCTGCTGCCATCCGCAGTCGGTATCGGTGCTAAGACCCGTCAGAATGACCTGGACATCGGTGTTCAGTTCACATTCTTCACTGGTATTGACAGCACAAACAACGCTGTAAACAACCCAGGCGCACACGGCTACGGTTCTAACGCAGCTCTGGGCATGAACTCCCTGAACATTCGTCAAGCTTTCCTGACGTTCGGCGACAAGTCCTGGGGTACGATCAAGATGGGTCGTGATCTGGGTGTGTTCGAATCCGACGCAATCCTGTCTGACATGACTCTGCTGGGCGTTGGTACTCCAGCTGGTGGTGGTAACACGACACTGGGTCGTATCGGTTACGGCTACCTGTACGCTGACTGGAAGACACAAATTCAGTACGCATCCCCGAACTGGAACGGTTTCAGCTTCGTAGGCGCAGTTGACACTCCTTGGAAGTCCAGCAGTGCTAACGATGCTTACACCCAACAAGACATGGGCTTTGAAGGTAAGGCTCAGTACGAATGGGCTGGCGACGTAAGCGGCAAGGTATGGGTTGGTGGTATCTACCAAAAGGTTAACTTCACCGCTGGTACAGGTACAACTGGTTCCTCTGACGCTAAGGGCTGGGACATCGGTGGTAAGGTTGCCTTTGCTGGCGCTGAACTGGTTGGTTCCTACTACGACGGCGAAGGTATCGGCAACGCTGGCTTCCTGCTGGGTGGTTTCGATGCTAACAACCAAACTCGTTCCTCCAAGGGCGGTTACGTTCAAGGTACTTACAAGATTCCTAACGTCGGTACCAAGATTGGCCTGAGCTGGGGTGAATCCAAGCTTGATGCAAATGCAGTCGATGCATGGAACGGTCTCACCACCGCATCTAGCAATGCTATGGCTACCAAGCATGAATCTTGGATCGTTGGTGCTTACCACCCTCTGACCAAGAGCCTGAACCTGGTTGCTGAGTACACGGACTCCAAGGATAAGTACAATGATACTGTAGGCGATGCTAAGGCAAAGACTGTATCCCTGGGCGCAATCCTGTTCTTCTAAGAATTATTTAGAGAACTTGAAAGCTTAAAAACGGCACCTTCGGGTGCCGTTTTTTATTATGGTGGATTTATGAAAACTCTATATTTGATTCCCTTATTGGGGCTTGTTGGTTGTGCGCAATTAATGCATGGACAACCCCCGGATGCCCCGCGACGGATCGACATCAAAACGCCGTTGTATTTCACTGATTGCAGTGGTGTAGCAAACGATTTTGGTGGTTGTTACGATGCGGCAGGAAAAACCTGCCCTAACGGCTACGATGTCGTGGAGAAGATCCAAACTTCACGTGCAATAGACCGCTCATTGAAGTTCCTTTGTAAGTAATTCTGACGTGGCACTTAGTCGGTGCCACGTTTTTACAGAAATATTATGGTCAGCCAATTGATAGTGGAATTGCGTGAACGCTTGCTGTGTAATAGTGATATGTAAATGCAGTATGTCTTAAGCATGATCACGCTGCATAGCCGGTTCTGACATGCGTAAGAAATCCTTGGAATTTCCAATCCATGCTTTTGGGGATACTAGGAACTGTTAAGTGTATATTGATGTATTCATCTGCGGATGACCGAAAATAGGTCATTTTTGTAGTTTGTCTAAGCCTCGCAGGGGGCATGAATTCCTTATTTGAATAGCGCCAGACACGGCTTTCTGGGACGTGATCAGGTATTCCCCGTACACGATGCCGATCAAAGTCTTACCGGATACTCACAATGAACTCGCAATATAACAACAGAATTCAAAAAAATATTCTCTGGCAGGATGCACTTGTGACGCGCAGTGATCGTGCATCGCTTCAAGGTCACAGAAGCCTGATCTTATGGTTCACCGGGCTCTCGGGTGCCGGAAAGTCGACATTGGCTCATGCGGTTGAACTAGCACTGCATGATCGTGGATGCCTGACATATGTTTTCGATGGCGATAATGTACGCCATGGACTATGTGCAGATCTTGGCTTTACTGCGGAGGATCGCGTTGAAAATATTCGCCGTGTTGGGGAAATGGCAAAACTGTTTGTTGAGGCAGGGGTGATTGCGCTCACGGCGTTTATTTCACCCTATCGAGCAGATCGGGAACGTGTACGCAAACTGATGCCGGACGGCGACTTTATCGAAATTTACTGTCATTGCCCGATTGAAGTTTGCGAACAACGTGATGTCAAAGGGCTTTATCAAAAGGCCAGGCAGGGTTTGATCAAGGATTTTACAGGCGTTTCAGCCCCCTATGAGGAGCCGGAAGCAGCAGAACTGGTTGTTGATACTGGGGGATTGCCGCTTGAAGATTGCGTGGCGCAGGTGATGGCTTATTTGCAGACTAAAGGATATTTGGCCCTGAGTTGAATGGATGGGTGCCTTTGTACGCTTATACCATATGGGAATCATGGCATTTTGGCCTTGAGCATTCTGCTGCGCAGCAGGCGTTCAAGGCCAGATAATCACCAGTGAGCCCGCGACGACCAGGCCCCCGCCGATGAGTAGTTGTGGCGTGACTGATTCCCCTAGAAATATCACGCCAAGGGCGATGGCGAAGGCAACACTCAGTTTGTCTACAGGGGCAACTAACGAGGCTGGGGCTATTTGCAGGGCTCGGTAATAAAACAGCCAGGATAGTCCGGTCGCGATCCCTGATAAGATGAGAAACATCACAGGTCGCCACTCGATCGGTTTCTGCGGCAAGCGCCAATCGCCTTGAAGGCTGACGATGGCGACGGTGATCACAAGAATCACGACGGTGCGTATCAGTGTGGCGAGATTGGAATTTAACCCCTCGACGCCAAGTTTTCCAAAAATAGCCGTCAATCCGGCAAAAAATGCAGAGCCTAGCGCGAGTAGTTTCCAGGACATCTTCAGCCTTTCAAATGCGAGTGTATGTGACTGTGGGTGGCGGGCTCAATGGCTAGACGCTCGGCCAGCGCGCTGCGGAAATATCAGAATGCAGGCGACCATGATTGCGATCAGCGTTGCAGAGGCGGTGTATCGACTGAGCGCCAGCCCCCCGGCGCTCAGTGGTTTATCTAAAAAATCCCCTACAACCGCGCCGAGCGGGCGTGTCAGGATAAATGCTGCCCAGAACAGGAGGGTCCGGGAGATCGTCGTCCAGTAATAAGCGGCGATGACCACCCCGAGCAGGCCGCTGAACACCAAGGCGCCACCGCTGTAGCCAAGCCCCGCAGTATCGGCAGTCCAATCGCCGAGTGCGGTTCCCAGTGTTTGGGAAAACATGATTGTGATCCAGTAAAACATTTCCGCCTTGGGGGAACTCACTGTTGCAACCGATACAGAACCAAGGGATCGATGCCAGATGGCCAAGGAAGTGATCAGAAGGGTCAACAGCAAAGCCGTGCCGCCTGCATAACCGATCCCAAGTGAGCGGTCTGCGTAGTCGGCAAGCGTGGTCCCGACGGTGGTGGTGGCAACGATGGTTACCCAATACAAAATAGGGTGAAATTGCTGCGCCCGGATTTGGAAATACACGGCAGCAAGGAAGGCGAGCGTGAAGATGGCTGTCCCCACTAGGTAACCCAGATGCATCGACATGGATACGGCGTCTCCACCAGTCTCCCCCAACGTGGTCGCGGCGATCTTGATGATCCAGAAGATCAATGTGACCTCTGGAACCTTGCTTAATGCATGCGTGGTGCTATTGTTCATGAGGCCTTTGCGTTAATCGGGGATGTTGAAAACGTGATGAAATAGTGCGCGCCGCCTTCTGGGCGTGCAGCGATGTCGAGCGTGGCGCCTATCAGGCTAGCTCGATAACGCATCGTATTGTGGCTGGCCTCAAGGCTGTCCGATGTGTCAGAACGAGAGGAACCTGGCGCAGACTCCTTAATCGTTATGCCTACGGAAGCATGACTGGGTAGCTGTGCAAGGGTGATGGCAAGCGATTTGGCGCCATGTTTCCGGATAGCGACGCCCGTTGCCTCCTGCACGATCCGATAAATCTGCAACTCTTTCAGTTTTTGATCAAGCGGGTTGTCCAAGGAACCTTCTACATGGCAACGCACGGCATGTGTAGATGAAATCCTTCCTGCCAGCGCGTTGATGGCCTCTGTGAGCCCGTGCGTTCGTAGTAATGTCGGCCCTAGGCCCTCAGACAAATTCCGACATTCAGCGATCGCTCCCTGAAGGAACTTCACCAATGTGACGATGATTGTCGATGCATCCTCGCCAGCAGGCAATTTCGATCTCATGCTATCCGCAAGATATAGAATCCCGGACAGTTGTTGCCCGAGATTTTCGTGCAACTCGTGTCCGATGGTGCTCTGCAGGTTGTCTGCTATCGAGACCAGCGCCTTGCCAATTTCCGACTCAAGTTTGAGTTGCTGTTGAACGGCCTCAGCCTGCTTACGTTGAGAAATGTCACGAATAATGCCGAGCACGGCTGGTCGATGCTTGAATTCTGAACGATTGGCCCTGAGCTCGACCCATAGGGGTTGCCCATCCCGGTGCAGGAATTGCACTTCGTAACATTTTTCTGGCTCCTGGCCATGCCCGATGCGCTGCTCGTATCGCGCTGTCCACAATTTCAGGTAATCGGGTGCGACGACCTGATTGAAGTGAAGTCCGATGAATTCGTCATCCTGATAGCCCAACAATGCAGGCAATGCGGGATTGCAGAAAACAAACCGGTGGTCCTGCGCAACGAACACGCCATCGGCAAGTGCTTCAAGGAGGAGTTGGTAGGAAATCAAAAGACAGTGCTCTTCATGGAACCTGCGTTATTGTGCAGCAAGCACAAGGATGTACGATAAAAATTCATGTCACGTAGACGGACTTAATAAAATTCCGGGACAACACGCATGTCCAACAAAATGCCCCCCGCCAGGGGAGTACTGCTCAGAAGGTCCTGTGCCTCCGGTGTCAGCGGTTTGATTTTTTGTGCATCTCTTGATCGACTGAACACCCCATGACGCCATTGATAGACTTCGTCGAGTTTTTGCTCGAATGTATAGCCGTGGCCGTTGTCATCGTAGTAATCATCAAATCGGTTGCGCCCCAGGTACACGGCGTTCGAGCCTTCGTAACCTGTCTTTTGGGCTGTGGCAGCATCGGTATTTAGAATATACCCCCAGTCTCCCGGGACGAAGTTGTGCGGGGCGATATTCGTATGCATGACCAGCAGCTTCCCTGGTTGATCCAGACTTTGAGCATCGAAGTCCTGCTCAAAACTCCACATGCGGCTGGGCTCGATCCCTGCCAGGGGTTCACCATCAACAAGTAGTTTGTGCTTGATCTGTGCGAGACGGGTGGGGTCCTTTTTGACGCGCTGATAGTAGTCCAGAAGGCCTTGAACAAAAACCAGTTTGGTCGCGGTATAGCAGCCGATCGCGTATTTCTCCTGATGAATAAAGACATCCATCACTGCGGCCTGTACTGAAGTGCCAAGCTTCGGGGTGCCGCGTATCCAGTATTTTGGATTCCATTTTGCCCGCTTGCCGTTGGGCCAGACCCAGTTTAGTTTCTCGGCCCAAGCGACGATGTTTTGACGCACGCCGACATGGTCAGCCAGTGCATCTACTGAGCAATGGTCGGCATCGAACGCTGTGAGTCGCCCGTGTTGCAGCAGGGCGAGCAATATTTCCTTCTTGGATACGGTCCGTACGATGTGCGTGTTGCCATGTGCTGTCGGCAAGGGAAGCGCTTCCGAGGTTAGCGCGAATTCTGCGCGCTTGGAGAAATCCAGCGTATTGGTGTCTTCTGGGGCGGTGGCCAGGGCGATCGTCAATACGTCAGCCTGCGTATCTAACGTTTGTATCACTTGTGCATCTGGAACCTTCAACGAATGGAGATACGTCCGCAGGTCCTGCTGTAGCTCGGAGGACTGTGTTGGGCAATGAAACTGCACATCTGCTTGCGCAGGATTAATGCAGAAAATGCCGACCAATAATGATATCGCGGTTTTGACCATCTGCTTTGGGGATGTAAGGTCTCAGGAATGTGATATTGCGGCCAAAATGGCTGGGAAGCAAAACGTATGCTCACCACCCCATATGCACTACCTTGGGTCGCCAAAAAACTTTGTGGTGCATCGCCAGCGTCAAGATTGCGTGCCTTTGCGGTAAAAAAACCTGAAGAATAGCCACGAAAACTCTGCGCTTGCGCGCGCAATGTCGCTCAGAACCGTCAGAAAACGCCCATTTCCTGTGCTGATCGGATTATGCATGGTTTCAGGTCGTGAGGTTGGCACGGATGCTGCTAATCAAGTAATTATTCACGATGAGGAGGTTACGATGGGCATGGATTTGAGCGATATGGTGCTGATGCTATTAGGCAGCGTGGCATCTGTTCCGGCGTTGTATGGCATTGCTGAAAACTTGGGGAACCGTTTTGCTCGCGGCTCCCGATAAAAGCTATTGCGCTTTTGAGCAGGTGGATTCGATGCCGCCTGCTCTGCAACAGGGGATGGATAAACCGATTGCTTATGATGCGATCGCCTATCTTTTCTGCACCGGCACCGCATGTTTGTTGATGTACGCGATTATTCTCGCAGACATGAGTAATTGATACTCAAGATCGCAGGTTCTGCAGCCTAACCTTTGGGGGCGGGTGCCGCCTTTTCTGACAGACAGCTTCCCGCGTCGCAAGGGGCAGGAGGGAGTGGCGCAGAAGAGCAGCCGTTGGTGACGCATGTGACTTGAATGGCCGCGGCACTACAATTCATCGGCGTGCATATGGGATCGGGCGCGGGTGCGCTGCGCATGCTGTTGCCCTTGATGACAGGCTCCATGGGTGCCGCGATGCCGTTCTGGATCGTCAGCAATCCCCCCAGTAGAAGTCCCAACGGTATGCCAGCCTTCATCTGCGCCATGATGGTTGCTCCCTAAGACAGATGCGTGCCTTGCTTAAAACACGCTCGCTCATGTCAAGACCAGTCATCCCCACTTGAAATATCAGCAAGATTCGCATTGTCATCCCATGAAGTATTGCTGGAGATGCCGAAATTAGCTCCACCCATATCGTAGGCGGAAGTGGCAGAACCTGCAAACGATGGCGTTGGCTCTGGGCTGGGGAGGCTGCCATTGCCGTCGATAAAATGGTGCACAAGGGCTTCGCCGGCCACCATTCCCGCACCGAGCGCCGCGCCGGTAGCCAGGCTGGACATAATGCCGCCTGATCCGGGCGTGGCTGGTGCTGCAGGTGCGTAGCCGCCGTTGGGGTAGGGTTGTCCGATGGTCGTGGATGCGCCTGAGCTGGTGAGCGGTGATGGGGTTGTGTTGCGGGCTGTGATCGCACGGAAGAAGACGGTGATCATCGCAATGGCCGCCATCATCAATGCCAGCATCCCCCAAGGGAAGTTGCCCTGCGGAGCTGCGCTGGCGCTGATTGGCCCTGGAATGACATTGGAGCTGAAAGTTTTCTCCCGGAGTTCTTGAACAGATTGCGGTTTGGCAAAGGGTAATCCGGGCTCAAGTTTTTCAGCCGCAGCCAGTTCTTCGCGCGCTTGTTCCGGATGCCCAGCTTTTGCCAACAGTTCAGCATCCACGAAATGTGCCTTGGCACTATTCGGGTGTTCTTTCAACACTTGCTGCATCATGCCTCGGGCTTCATCAATCTTGCCTGCCTGCGCCGTCTCATAGACCTGATGCAAGGTCGCGGTATCGGCCGCGATCACGGGACCTGCCAGAAGGATGCCCGCCGCAAGCAGGGCACCGGAAATTGCATTTCTAAACATTCAACGCTCCTATGCATTAAACAACAGGCAGGGCCGAGGTCCTGCCCGTGCTGAGGTGGGCCACCAGATTACTTGGCCTCATGCGCCTTGATGTCATGGCGACGATCTGCGCGCTCATGCTTCAGTTTTTGCACATCCCCATTGCGTTCGGCGCGGTCTTTCGACAAGTCACCCTTGTCCTTGGCCAGGTCGCGTTTCTCCTGGTTGATTTCATGTTGTTCCTTGTCAGCTTTCTTTTCAAAGTGCTGGGCATCTTTCAGATCCCCTTCTTTGACTTCCTTGTTTTCCATTGCGCGGTCATGGTTCCGGGCGGCGCGATCTTTGTTCAGTTCGCGCGCATCTTGACCGATGTCGCGTTTATCCTTGTTGATCTCCTGATGGTCTTTACGAATATCCTGTTTTTCAGTCTGAATGTTCTGGGTGTCTTTTTGGATGTCGGTCGTATCGTGGTCGCCAGCAAAAGCGTTGACAGAAACAGCGAGCAGGCCAGCGATCAGTGCAGTGAGAAGTTTGTTCATTTCATGTCCTTTAGAAGTCAGGCCCCGCAAGAGATTTGTGGGTTGCCGTGAGATGAACGATACTTTTCGAATCTTACTGGAGTCTTACTTACTTATTGATTTAACGTAACTTATTTGTAATAAGTTGTAACAAATTGTAATGCGGGAGGAGGGGCATTGCGTGCTGTGTTGCCTTAAGGAGTGTTGCCTTAAGGAGTGTTGCCTGAGTCACTGTTGCGGCATGACTTCGGCATGTCATTCAGTCCTTGGTAGTCGGTACGGAAGGACGCCTTGCGCGTGCCGTCCGGCAGCGTTTCCACAGAGATGATATACAGGCTGTCGAAGTCATCGCTAATCCATTCGGGAATCTCGGCTGAGATATCTCCCAATTCCACCATGAGGTCATGCGCCATTTTGTTCAGCATGTGATGCTCCCAGGCCACGAACAGGGTGGCATTTTCATACTGGGGGCTCATCAACGCCGCTTTGAGTTGGCCGATGTCATCGAAGCCAAACTGGGTGTTGACCGGCAGATTGGCTGCAATGGCGGTGGGCTCTATCGTGGCAAGTGGCCGGAGGTAATTGTATTCAATTCCGCGATCCGCTTTCATTATGCCGGGGTTAGGCGCATAGATGGCCGAGGGCGTTCCAAACTTGCGAAGGAGGACGCTCGGCAACGCCAGCGCGCGGTTCAAGCCCTGGCAATTGAGCTGCCCAAGCCCGGCTTCCGGTTTTTCTGCATGCCGCAGCAGGATGATGGTTTCTGCGGCATGGACGGACGCTGTCGTCAGCGCCCATACCCCTGCAACGAGTATTGCCTGGGCCAGACGCGAACCGGAGTTTTTTCTGAACATTTGTGAGCAGCGTCCCTGATGGTGCGGATTAAAGGAAAACAAAAAAGCCATCGGCGAAATAAATCATGCCGACCAGACCCGCTGCCGTGCCCAGATACCAAATCTCGCGCCGTTTCATCAGACCTGCGATCGATGACAGCAGAATCGCGATTTGCAGAAAAATGACCGCCATGCCAAATGCTTTGGAGTGCAGCTGGGCTTCGTCCCGGATCTTTTCGAGCGACTTGGCCTTGTCCTGAATGTCTGACTTTTCTTTTTCGTAGCCTTCCGACTTCGCTGCGTAGGCGGCGATTTTCGCCTGGTATGCGGAAACGACTTCGGTTGGAGCGTGATTTTCCAGATTCAGAAGCTCAAGCTCCATCTTCTCTTTCTGCATTTGATAGAGATAGGACTTGATGCTTTTGGCTTGATAGTACGACCATTGATCCGATGCTTGCGATTGGCTCATGACGGAGCGCGTGGAAAACCCGCCTCCCTTGAATGTCGAGAGCGTCGCACACACTGCAAAAACCACGGTGGTGAGTGCCAGATAGTTCAGCCATTGTTCCTTTTTTTCTTCTGCCATATCAACCTCAATGCAATGTAAAACGTCGTGGTATAGACGCTGATGTTCGATGTGCTTATTTCGTTAAAGTAGTGTTCACAATCTTCGCTTTTGAACGCAGATCTGCGATGAACTTTTCCAGCTGTTGTCCTTGCAGGTTATTCAGAATCTGCGCTTTTACAGCATCGAAGGCAGGCGGTGGGACATCGCGTGTGTCTTCCAGCTTGATAACGTGCCAGCCAAATTCTGTCTGGATGGGCGCGGTGGTATAGCTGCCCTTGCGCAGTTTCGTCAGCGCATCCGCAAATGGCGGTACCACTGCATCTGGCGTTAGCCATCCGAGGTCGCCGCCGTTGTCTTTGGAACTATCGAGGGACATTTCCTTGGCCAGTTGAGAGAAGTCTACCCCGGTGTCCAGCGCGGCAATCACGCGTTTGGCTTCTTCTTCGGTTTTGACCAAGATATGGCTGGCCTTGTATTCCTGACTGTGGGCCTGCGCCTTAAGCCTGTCATATTCCGCATGCAGGGACTGGTCATCGATGGGGTGATGCTGCACGTAGTCATCGATAAAGGCATGAACCCGCAGCTCTTGTAGCGTGAGTTGTTCCTTGATCTGGAAATCGGCTTGCTTCGTAAGGTCGGATTTCCGTGCTTCTTGATCGATCAATTCCGTGGTGATGAGTTGATCGACAATGCTCGCGCTAACACTGGCATCCACTTTCTTACCTTTGCTTGCCGCTTCCTTGATGATGAAATCCAACGTCGATTGCTTGATGGCAACGCCGTTGACGGTGGCCAGGTCAGCCGCTTCAACATTCAGTGACATACCCGCTGCGCAAGCAACGGCGATTAAAATTAACTTCTTCATCGTGGGCTCCATGTGTGAGTGTGGCTAAACTTGGCTGATGCCTTCCATGCGCACGAGCTTGGTTCTGACAAGTTCGATATGACTTCTCAGCTCGTATATGTGCTGTGAGAATGATAGCGGTAATTTGAGGTCATTCACTTTTTCTTCGATCTCGTTCAGCATGTCCAGGTACGCTTGATGATCCTTTTCAAGTCCTCCCTGGCGCAACTGCGTCTCCAGAAATCTCAGTTCGCCATAGTATCTGAAGAGCTTCATCTTGATTAACCAGACATAAATGGTGGGGATGATTTTTGTCAGCGGAATCAGGATGGCCAGCAGCGGAAAAATGACGATGAGCGTGCGATTGACAAAAGTGGCGGCCCAGAAGGGCAGGTATTTATCGAGAAATGGCAGGCCTGATTTATAAAAACTCGATGCTTGATCGCTGAGCGGGAAGTCCGTGTCCTTGTCGGAAGGGAATTCACGTTCCTTGTTCAGCATGCTCGCGCCACTATGGACTTCACCGATCACCTTGAGCATGAGGTAAACCAGTGCGGGATGCACATCGCCTTTGGCCACGAGCGTGACCACGGGGGAAAGGAGATGCACGTCTCCAGCCGGGATGTCGTGTTCAAGATCGATGGCGCCTTCCGGCAAGGTTAAATGATGCAGGTAGCGATATTGCCTGGTGAACGCCTCGGCTTCGTCAAGACTGACCAATGCAATCGACTGATCGCTCAGGATCTCTTTGATATAGGATGAGGTCGGTACGTCCAGCAGGATGGTGACATCGACTTTGTGATCAAGAATCGCTTGGGCCGATGCCTCTTCGCCGATGGCAAGGATGGTGGAATTGCTGCTGTTGATGCCGCTGGCTTGGAGTATGGCCATGGACAGTGCATTGTTGCCGCTGCCCGCTTTACCGACTGCAATTTTCTTGCCTTTGAGATCCGAGAGATGCGAGACCGGGGTCTTGCATTTGCAAAAGATCCAGATGGGGTCGTAGTAGAGGCTGCCAATGGATAGAATGGAGCCGGAACCTTCTGCGCTTGCAATCCCGTCTTGAATAAACGCCATGTCTACCCCGGACGTTTCATCCTTGAGGAGCTTCAGGTTTTCAATGTCTCCTTTGGTCTCACGGATCTCAAGCGTGATGCCTTCTTTCTTTAGGTAGTCTCGGTACAAGTAGGCGAAAGAAGCGTAATTGCTGCCTTTGGCATCGGTGGCAATCACAATTTTTTTGGGAGGGGCGGGATCTATGAATCTGTAGCCGACGTACAGCGCGATCAGGATGAACAAGAGGGAGGGCAGCGATGCCTCCAGTAGTTCGCGACTCAATACGTTGGATAACTTGGTGTAACTGTTTTTTACGCGGGTTTTCATGTTAAGTGCGTCCTTGATCTGAGGGGCCTTCAGGCGCTTGCAGGCCTAGATTCACACCGGAATACCAGAAGAACTTTTCATCAGGACTGATGGCTTTGGGCGCAGACGCCAGCATGTTCTGAGATTTAGGGAATTTTTTGGCAGCCAAGATGCCCCGATAAAGCGTGTTCCTATAGGCAATCATGCGCTCAAAATTCTGCGCGTTTGCATGCGCATGATTGGCAGGTTTTTCACGCGTTGAATTTGAAACGCTCATGAGTGATTTGACGTGGACGGTTGTTAGTTATCAATGGCAGGTCATGACATTGGGGCAGGTATCCAGCATTTTAACTGGACGGACTTCCCAATGGTTCTAGCATGATGCGCTTGACTATGGTGCTGCTGAATTAAGTGCGCAAACATTCGAGCATTATAGAAACAAAACGGCACCCGGAGGTGCCGTCAGGACTCGATGGAAGTCGCGATTACTTGGCGGTAGGTGCAGCTTCTGCTGGCTTGGCTTCTTCAGCCTTTTTCTCTTCCTTCTTGTGTTCGTGCTTCTTGTGATGCTCATGTTTGGCTTCAGGTGTTGCAGGCTTTTCGGCTGGTGCCGGTGCAGCGGCTGGCTTTGCATCAGCCTTCGGGGCGTCGGCAGCGGAAACGTTCATGGAAATAGCAAAAAGACCGGCAATCAGTGCAGCTAAGAGCTTGTTCATGATAATTCCTTTTCTTTAGTTGATCATTCGGTATTCGCAACCATTGCGGCTTACCGTGAGAAGAACTTTACGCGCCCAACCTTACTGCATTCTTTCCCGAAACTGACGCCAAACTTACGATGGAATCAGGGTTCCTGCCACGGTCCATCTGGTTGTCCATGCGCTAAAGTGATATAAATAGTCTTGTGCAGTAGCGCATCACGGCAGCGCGATTTGCCGTCAGTGGGAGGAAAAAATGAAAATAATTAATTTGATGGTGGCGATAGCCTTTGCTCTGGTCTCTGCAACAGCATTTGCTTGCCCTAAGGGTACGCATCCGGTGGGCGGGACAGGTCCGCATCACAAGGGTGGAAAATGTGAGGCTGCAGCTGAAGCCAAGGGTGCTGAAGCAAAGGCCCCTGCAGCCGCGCCAGCGCCAGAAGAAAAACCCGCAGCGGATGCCAAGGCTTCAAAGAAGGCTGGCAAGACTAAGGCTTCAAAGAAGGCTGACGCAGCCAAGTAATTGTCCTAAGCAGCAGAAACAAAGGCGGAGCCAACGCTCTGCCTTTTTTGTTCTCAGTAGACTATTGGTCGCAGGCGATTTCCAGCAACTTCTCGCCAAAGTGGACTGGCACATTGGGGTCCCAGTCGCGGCGGCTGGCATCACGCAATACAACGTCGCCCTTTCCCATGTTTTTCGAGAACCACCTGAACCCTAGCAATCGGCGGCTCCGGTTGCTGCAGTTGTATTCGTGACGATTTCTGGATGACCTGAACTTCAACTCGTTGATTTCCTGAGTGTCGTGGTAGTCGTACAAGTCTGTCATTCTCACCAGCTTGCCTTCCCGTTTGATGGTTCCGCGATCCACATAGACTTTTGCCTGGTCGCTACGCCCGACTTCAATCCAATGCGCCATGGCGCATGGACTGGCCGCGGACAGTAACAATAGTATGAGGAAATTTCGCATCTGCATCTCCTGATCTGTGGATGAGTATTGCTTGAGGCCTAAATTTTGCAGCGGAATTTGTTAGGGATTTTGGTTTTTTTAAGCGGTTTAATCAAGGGTGTCACAAAGGATGCAACTAATATCAGGTAATATTCATACGACATGATGCATGCGCTCATCTGGCGCAGCCAATTTTCAACAGGAAGACCGTGGTGATGCAAGCAACTGAAATATCCGCAGATCATGCAGAGAAACTTTTATCCAGCATCAAAATCCCCCCTCGGCCCGTGATCTTGCAAGAGATCATGGCGGAGACCAAGAAGGCCGATCCCAGCTTACTCAAAATAGCCCAGCTCATTAGCAAAGATATCGCATTGTCTGCGGCCATGCTGAAGCTTGTGAATTCGCCTGTCTTCGGGCTAAGAAGGAAGATTGATTCTCCACAACAAGCTGTCATGACGCTTGGCGTTCGCAATGTCACCGGGCTTGTGACAGGCTTGTCACTTAAAAGCGCATTTGGCCAAGAAATGAACCTTGAGCGGTTCTGGGATAGTGCAGACCGCGTTGCCAATATATCCATGACGGTTGCAGCGAAATTACATGCAATCCCTACTGATATGGCGTATTTGCATGGGCTGTTCCGGGATTGTGGTATGCCGATTATGATGCAGAAGTTTCCCGATTATAAGGACACGCTTAAAGCGGCGAATGCCGAAAAAATGCGCTTATTTACCAAAGTCGAGGATGAGCGCCATTCAACGAACCATGCGGTTGTCGGATACCTGTTGGCGAGAAGCTGGGGGGTGGCTGACGAAATTTGTCAGGCGATACTGAATCATCACGATCATTCCCTGCTGGATTCTGGCAGTAATCTGCCTGCAGCGTCTTCTGGCTTGATCGCGGTGTCGTGTTTGGCGGAGTATCTTAGCGATTACGTCCGGCTCAGAGGGGATGACCAGTGGAATACCAATGGCGCTGCCGTTATGGACTATCTCGGTATCGGCCCATCAGAGCTTGAAGATCTCAAGGAAGAAGTTGCGCAAGAGTATGCTGGTTAGCGTGTTTTTAACTTTGTCTATCTAGTAAAAAGCGGTTGATCTCCAATGCTAACGCAGTGGGAGATATTTTTACGCTGAAGGCAAGCGCTTTGTTCACCCAGCCGGGAACGACTGTTCCGCACCCACGCGTCAGTCCTTGATAGCCTGTCAGCGCGACGGCTTTTGCATCCATGGGTTTGCTCCAGTGAAACAGGCGTGTTCCCTGTGCGTGGGCGGTTTCCTCAAACTCTGTTCGTGTGGCGCCGGGACACAATGTGGTCACCGTGACGCCGGTTCCAGACAGTTCACGGCGGATCGAGCGCGAAAAAGACAGCACATAGCTTTTTGTTGCGTAGTACACCGACATGCCCGGCCCGCCTGGCTGAAATCCGGCAAGAGAGGCAACGTTCAGAATCTTGCCGCTTTTCCGGTTGATCATGCCGGGCAGTGCCCGGCGCGTGAGTAAAGTCAGTGTGGAGATATTGAGGTGTATCATCCGTTCGATATTTTCAGGCGACGTATCAGTGAAATTACCGGCTTCACCAAATCCGGCATTGTTAACCAGCACATCGATATCAGGCGTAATGCTGACAATCTCTTGCCATAAAGCCTCCGTCGCGAAGGGCTGGGCGAGATCCATTTCCACAATGAGCACTGACGTGCCGTGCAGCCCGTGAAGTTCATCGGCAAGCTGCCGAAGACGATCTGAGCGCCGTGCAGTTACGATCAGGTCGTAGCCGTCCGCTGCCATCAATCGGGCCAGTTCCAGGCCGATGCCGCTCGATGCACCGGTAATCACCGCTGTCTTGTTCAACATTTGAATCTCCTTGTGATGACTACTGGCGCATGGTCGGATGATGCTTGCTGAGGGGTGTTCCTAGCAGCATTGATCTTTTGCCGACGCCTCTTCCTCTTTGGGTGACCCGCAGCAGCCCAGCAAGCCTGATCTGAATTTTTCTCGTTCCTCAGGGGACATCTGGTCTAGTTTTCGTTGATGGCAACGCCCGTACCACTTGCCGTGACACCGCAATCCGCCGAACAGGATCTTGCTGAGCACCAGCAGTCCCATGGCTTGCACATAAGTAATGGTTTTGCTGCCAATAAACAACACTGGGAGCAGCCAGTTCCATAACGCCATGACGACCCAGCCCAGTGCGGCGATCCCGGCGATTCCCAGCAGAATGAATTTTCCGCAACTCGGTTTACAGTTCATGCGCATTTTGATGCTCCTCTTATAGATTGAATTCGTCATAAATGCTTTGCAGTCGTGCTTGCAGGTGTTTGACGGCATAGCGTTTTCGGGCCAGAAGGGTATTGATGGGGGTACCGCTTTCTACGGACATGTCCCTGAAACTTCGCCCTTCCAGTTCGTTTGCAACAAATACGCTGCGTTGTGATTCCGGTAATTCATACAAGGCCGCATGGATCTCTTCCATTAGAACTCTGCGGGCGTAGGCGGCCTCTGGCCCGGCCTCCTGTGATGGCAGTACATTTTCAAGCCAGGGTTCGTCCTCTGACATCGCCGGCATTTCTGCGAATACATTTGCTTTTCTCTTGCGAAATCGATCGACGATGCGATTTCGTGCGACTCGGTAAAGCCAAGCCCCCGCCTGCTCAATCGGCTCGGGGAGGCGATATGCCGCCACGAATTCATAGAAGACGTCTTGAAGAATATCCTCTGCATCCCCTGGGTCAGAGACGCATCGTCGGATGAAGTTTCTTAACCGGCTGCGCTCGCGGGAAATGGTTTCAGCAATACGTTCGTTTTGATCAGCCATTGCCGTGGAGTGGGTGAGCGTCGTGTCCATGTCTGTGTAGACGCTGCAGCGGGAGAAATATTGTATGGATGCCTAGAAAAAAGTGGCGGCGTGTCATTGTGCAGATCAATCCACGCATTTACCTGATCGACGGATGATGTGGTCCATGAATCACGGGTGGAGAAAACATTCATGACTATTCAGTGGGTTATGCAATGTCACTTGGCGTGTATGCAATCCTGATGACCATCCCAGTCAGTCGATACCCGACGCTGGCGGAAGGAGGGTTTGGTTTTTCCAGTGCTCGACGAGGCGCTCCATTTGTTGCGGATACTGAAAATCAGAGCGATCCTTCCGCGTAACAAGAAACTCATCCGGATTTTGCCATTTTGACTTCCACATTTTTTCTATGCAGATCGCCAATCAGTTTTTGAATCCCACCATGTTGCAGTGTGCTGCTGAAATTCGACTTGTAAGTTCGGATGAGATCGATGCCACCCAATTCAACATCGTAAATCTTCCATCCGTCAGACGTTCTGTCTAGTTTGAAGTTGAACCCCTCGGTCTCGTCAGTCGGGTCGATAAGCTTGCTTTTTACGATTGCAATCGTTGTGTCGGTTGACATAGTGAATGGGGGGAATATCACGGACTGATCTTCGTATTGGCTGAGTGCATTAGTAAAAATATTGGCCATGAATGCGCGATATTCATCGACCAAATCCGACTGTTCTTGTGTGCTTGCACTTTCCCAGCGTTTTTCACCGATTGTTTGCCTAGCCATGTAGGCAAAGTCGAACAGGTAAAGTAGCTTGGTTTCGACGAACTCTTCCAGTTTTTGATGGCTGTGAATTAAGTCCTTATCACTTTTCAGCGATGAGATAACCTTGTCAACGACCTGTTTGACAATCACATCTGGCGAGTTGGTTTCAGCATCTTGAGCATTTGCAGTTATTGCAGTCAGCAGTGTGTAAACTAGAAATAACAGTAGAGTCTTCATGATGGATCGTGAGCGTTGGAGACGTGGATTATTCTGCTGGAAATTTATGGGTATTAGCAATAGTCTTTCACCTTAAGATGCACATGGTCACGATGCGTCAAGATGAATTAGATGTTTCCTGCACCGGGCTAGCGAATCCCCATTTCATATGACAAGCTTAGACTTTTCTTTAAATAGACTTACATTCGGGCGGTCCTTTGCCAGTACTGGCACTGATTCAGCTAGCCTCGGTGATTGGCTGGAATTTCAGCTGCATCCTGACCATGATAATGATGCCGAATATCTCCATCGGCTAAAAACGCTGCATCTGCCCATCAAGTATGCGGAATCCAAGGATTGGCCGGCGGTTGAAGAGTTACGCCCGCTTCAATGGGTGAATAGTGCTATCGATGAACTATGGAAACTCAATAATCCGAACAAACCGGTAGCGCCTCAGGAGAAAAACCGGCCTCGTACAGAAATTTCTGCTGTGACCTTGCTCAGGGCCGTTTATTCACGTTGGCAGTTGCAAGAAATCATGTGTGACTTCTGGCACAACCACTTTAACGTCAACGCGGCTGATCAAAATGTCGGCATGGCACTGCCGGTGTATGACCGAGATGTCATCCGCCGACACTGCTTTGGTAATTTCAAAGCAATGTTGGAAGCCGTTGCCACGAGTCCGGCGATGCTGTGGTACCTCAATAACCGATCTTCCCGTGCTGGCGCACCGAACGAAAATTATGCGCGGGAGTTTTTTGAGATGCATACCTTGGGACGTGATGCTTATCTCAACGGCTTCTACAATCACTGGAAAGATGTCCCTGGGGCAACTGAAGGCAAGCCTAAGGGGTATATCGATCAAGATGTCTATGAGGCTGCAAGAGCCTTTACGGGGTGGTCTGTTGAAGATGGAAGCAATCTTGGCGGCGGACAGTTGTTGCCGCGTAGCGGAAGATTCACCTATGTTGAATCATGGCATGACAACTATCAGAAACGCATTCTGGGTAACGATGTGGATCCTTATCAGCCGGCAATGGCTGATGGCAGAAAAGTGATTTCGCTTGCCGCCGCACATCCGGCGACAGCGCATTTTCTCGCAAAAAAGTTATGTATCCGTTTGGTTTCGGATACACCGCCAGAATCTCTGGTGACCTCTGCGGCAAAGGTTTGGGTCGATGCGCAAAATAAACCGGACCAGATTGCGCAAGTGATCAGGCACATCGTTCTGTCTAAAGAGTTTGGTCTTTCAAGAGATGCCAAGATGAAGCGGCCGCTTGAACTTGTCGCAAGTTATCTCCGCGCTACAGGCATCGAATTTACGCCTTCCGAAGGACTCGTCAGCGAAATGGGCAATGCAGGACAATCATTATTTTCCTGGCCAACACCAACGGGCCTCCCGGATCAGTCTTCGCAGTGGTTGGGACCCAATGCCATGAGGCGTCGTTGGACGCTCGTCGCCGGACTGACGGATAACTGGTGGGGAACGGGTGCCTTTGATGCGCTGGCCCCCCTGGGGGGTGACAAAGTGACGGCTTCAGAATTCACCAAATACTGGTTGGCACGGCTCTATGAGTCGCCAGCTAGCCACCTGATGCCTACCCTTCTGAATACCGCCAAATTGTCGCCAGATAGTCCAATGAATAACCCGGGGCTGGCGAGGCACCTAGTCGCGTGGGCTGCCATGGCACCAGAGTTCCAATTGCGCTAGAGGCATGCAATGAACAGGCGAGAATTCCTCAAGGCAGCCACGATCGCAGGATGCGCACTGCCGATGTCATCAATCGGCCATTTGGCCTTTGCCGACCAGCCGCAGTCCAAACCGCTGCTGGTGATACTTTTCTTGCGAGGTGGCGCAGATGGTCTGAGTCTTGTTGCACCTGCGGAGGATCAGGACTACATCGCCGCCAGGCCACCTGATATGCGCATTCTGGATGCGGGTGAATCCGCCGGCATATTGCTTGAGCAGACAAACGGATTTCGAATGCATGCCGGCGCCGCTGGGTTGGCAGAAATGTACCATTCTGGACGTCTGGCAGCTGTTCATGCGATAGGCATTACGGATGGCACTCGCTCACACTTTGTTGCTCAGGATCTGATTGAGCGCGGTGTGGCTAACGAAAAAATGCTATCTATAGAAAATGGCTGGTTGTCACGCGCCCTTGCGCAAACCAAGGGGATGGTCCCTGCATATTCCGCAACCAATGCGACCGTATTTGCCTTGCACGGAGCTTCCGGCGTGCTTTCTACGCCCGATATTGCCTCAGGTCTGGGCGTTCCATGGGGTGCTCAGACCAGCAACCTGTTGCGCACCTTAGGCATGACTGGAACCAGTGTAGCCCATCAGGCAAGCCTGGCTGCACTGGATGTGTTGGATTTGGTGGATCAACGACTACAGAGAGATGATAAAGGCAAGGTTTTGCCATACGGACCCTCTGGAAATGCTTCCTACAATGGAGCGGGCGATCTTTCCCGATCTTTATCCTCCATTGCACGTCTCTCGAAAATGGACGCCAGCCTCAGCGTTGCGTGCGTGGATCATGGGGGGTGGGACACGCATGAAGGGCAGTCGGGTCGCTTCAACAATCAAGTGAAGCAATTGTCTCAGGGGCTCACAGCTTTTCATCAGGATATGATGGCCGCGAACAGACCAGTCATTACTGTCGTCATGACCGAGTTTGGTCGTCGCTTGCGTGCTAATAAGAGTGGCGGCACCGATCATGGCCACGGAGCCTGTTGGATGGTTGTGGGCGATACTGTGCGTGGCGGCAATCTTTACGGTAAATGGCCTGGTCTCTCAACGGAGAAGCTGGATCAAGGGGTTGATCTCGCTGTCACTACCGATTATCGCGTGTTGCTGTATGAGGCATTGTATGCGTCGGGCTTGGCAACAAGTAACGTTTTCCCTGACTGGAAGGGTGAAAGATTACTCAATCTGTTTGCTAAAAGCTCATCCTGACCCACGCATCAAGAAGCCCCAATCCGGTGATGGCGATCATCGCGGCAAGTAGCTTGGCGGCCATATCCAATAGCGTTGCATGAATCAGGAGCTCAGTGATCTTCAGCATTCCAGCGCTCCTTCATCTGGTTTGTTCGGTTTTACAGCGATCAGGCGTACATGACCTAGATGGACTCATGCTGTCGTTGTCCTTGATGCGGATTATCGCCCGGTCGGGCTTTGGTGCATTAAAGCAAACACACGTATCAGTAATATTTCCGAAGACGCTCTATTTGTATCGGCTTGTAACAGGTTTTTAGCATCAAAACTAAGGGTCTTGTAGCGACTGCATCTTGCAATCAATCATCCGAATCCAGATGTGTGCACAGTCTGTGTCGCTGTGGATTGACTATCAGGCAAGTGCAGCGCAGGTGTCTCCTATGGTTCGGGCTATTCATCGGAACGCGGACGCTGGTAGGATGACAGTCAAGAGAAACAACGCAGCCAGATTCGGACGCCCATTGAATACACATCACTCTGACTATCTTCAGTACGCTACATCCCGGACATATTCACCCATGCGGCTTATTTGTGGATCATTTTTTGTGGGATGCTTGATGTTCAGTGAGGCAGCCTGTGCTGAATGGGTACGGGTTGTCGGTGACGCCAGTAGCGGTATGACCACTTATGCCGATCCTTCAAGTGTCCGCAAAGAGATCGGACTGGTGAGGATTTCAAGTCTCGATGATTTCACTGCGCCCCATGATATGGCTGGCAAGCACTATTCCTCCAGGCAGGCTGATCTGTACATAGACTGCAAGGGTGCAAAGGAAAGGCTGATAGATCTTACGTTGTATACGGACCGGATGGGTAAAGGCAAAGTGGTTTTGTCAGCCAATGGCCCAGTCACGTGGAGTCTGGCGAGTGCGCGCAATGTGGGACCCGCAATAATGCATTACGCGTGTGACGGAAAAGTGCGTTAGGTAAGTGGCGGCTGATATGGGATTAGAAATAGGTTCTGGCGGCATCCAGCCTGCTCATGAAGTACTTGTCCTTCAAGCTACTGATGCTGATTTTCCCATTCTGTTTTGGCGCATGGATAAAGCGATCATCTCCAATATAAATGCCCACGTGTGAATACGACTGGCCCGTCGTATTAAAAAATACCAAGTCCCCCGGTAAAAGCTCGGATATCTTGATGGCCTTACCTTCATGTGCAATCTGCGCAGCATTGTGAGACAGTTTAATTCCAAGCACCTGCTGGTAAATAAAACTCACCATGCCGCTGCAATCGAGACCGCTGTCCGGATTGCTTCCGCCGAATTTATATCCGCTGCCCATCAGGTTCATCGCGAACATGACGACTTCGTTACCTTGCTGAACTTTTAGGGCGGAACTGTCCTCACGGGGCGATGTTCTGGTTTGCAGACCAGAACAGGAGGCCAGCTGACTAGTTATAAGCACTGCAAACATTGTCAGTTTCAAGGCATTCCGCATGTACTTCATCTCCAGGTAGAACGAATTGAGTCGTTGATGCCTTCATCGCGTGCAGAATACTCATTCGCATTGTGCTATCAAGGTTACGGAATAAATCACAACTACTTGAATTGCACCGAAGGCTGTAAAATTCTGCTTAATCTTCAGTAAATCATAAGGATTGGCGAAATTCATGCAAGTACTTCAGCTTAACGCTCTGAATGGGTGGACGTGGATACAAGGTGGGCTGGAAATATTCAAAAAGAACCCGAAGGTGTGGGCGGCAATTTTCTTTGCTTATTTACTTATTTCAATTTCATTGTATTTCTTCTTGCCACTAATCGGGCTGATCCTCTTTTACCTGGTAGATCCCCTTTTTGTCGGCGGCTTCATGTTGGGGTGCAAAGCCTTGGAGTCCGGGAATAAGCTCGAAATCTCCCATTTGTTCGCGGCATTCAAACACAACGCCTCCAGGCTCGTCACGCTAGGCGGGATCAATCTTGTTGGACGGATCATTATCTTTGGTGTGATTGGCTTGATTTTCGTCAACTCCGGGTATGAGGGCTACCTCGACAGAATTGGTCAAGGCGACTTCGAGTGGCTTTTTTCCTCCAGTATTGAATTCAGGCTGCTGGCTTGGTTGCTGTTGGTGACTGCATTGATGTTGCCCTTGTATATGGCCTACTGGTTTTCTCCAGCACTGGTCGAACTGGATGAGATCGAACCGTTTGATGCCGTCATGCTTAGCCTCAAGGGCTGCGCGAAGAACGCGAAGGTTTTCCTGTTCTATGGTTTGTCATTGTTGCTGGTCATCATCGCATTTTTCCTTGCGGTGGCATTGATCGGCGGGATATTGGGATTGATCACCATGCTTCTCGGCAATGGGGTCTTCGTTAAGATTTTCGTTGGATACATCGGCCTGACACTCGCGTTACTGTGCTGGATTGGCGTTCAAGTCTTAATTGCGACGACGCAATACCTGAGTTACAAGGCGATATTTCATTCATCCGAAGAGTTTGATGACGTGATGTCGCTCTAAAGCGTAACATCAGGACCTGCTTGCAATGAGAGGATGGGTGCGCACTTGGAGACTGCATTGGAAGTGAAATTAGATCTGCCAAAAATAGTCGGCATACTACTTCATGGCCTCAGATATTTCTCGATCATGTGCTTTGCCTACTGCACCGTCGGACTGTATCAATCTCTAAGCAGAAACATTCCAGTTTGGCTTGCGCCACGTTATGCGGAAGGGCTGGTTGTTGCGCATCAGGAACGTACCTGGCAACAATATCAGGACCAAATACATATTGATGTAAGCGCACAAATGCCGGTCGTCGAGTTTCGAGACGAAGCAAATACCCCAATAAAATTTACCGGCAACATCGGACGTCGAAACGTAGAAGTCGGGCGTGTACCGGTGATTTACGCCAGCAGTGAGCCGCAAAATGCGCGCATAAACAGAGGTTGGATGAATTGGATTGACACCTATGTCTGGCTTTTTGGAATGCTTGGGGGCTTGCTGGGGATGATTCGACTGTCCAGTGCCAATATTAAAACCATGATGGACAGCTATAGAGAAATACTAGCGCAAACCGATTCCCATCCGGTCTGATCAAGGTGCGGCCACCAATCGACTGGGAAGAACAAGTACAAAGACTTGGCATGACCAGCTGAAAAATTGCCATTCAGACCAAATACCAAGCTCACTACGGTGAGCTTTTTTTATTGCTCCAGCCTGAGCAGATAACAAAAGATGGCTTATGTAGGAATTAAAGAAAAGTGCGATGCCGGGAGATGAGGTCGCCTGACATTGTTCGCGTCCGACTCTCTTGAGAGGTATAGCTATTGCCCGGAGGCCGCCAACGGCCGGGCGCGCAAAAGAAAAAGCCCATCACAGGGATGGGCTTAGACTTATTGGCAGAGCGAGGGATTCGAACCCTCGATACAGATTTAAGCCCGTATGCTTCCTTAGCAGGCGATTAAATTATTTCTGTTTAGCCTAGTACCTACGCCATTTCCTGCCCAGTTCATATCTCTGAAAACAATTTCGGGGACAAAACGGGGACACTCGGCTAATTATCATGGCTACATTCGAAACTCGCAATTCAGGTTTTATTCAGGCAAAGATCAGACGTAAAGGATATCCAACCCAAAGCAAAAGTTTCAGGACAAAAACTGAAGCTGAAGCGTGGGCGCTACAGGTTGAAGCTGCAATGGGGCGAGGATCTTTCGTTTCCAGTGCTATGGCGGAAAATACTATCTTCAAAGATGTGGCTGACCGGTTCGCCAAGGATTTCGCGCCGTATCATTATCGAAGCGGTGCTTGGGAATATATGCTCAAGCGGTTGGTGGAAAGGCTGGGCGAATATTCCCTTGTTGCCATCACACCGTCTGTTCTTTGTTGGTACCGGGATTCGCGGCTAAAGGATAAAAACTCATCCTATACAAAATCCAAAAATCCACCGCCAGTTAGTCCTGGTTGCGTGAAAAAGGAATTGAACCTGCTGAGCAAGGTGTTGGATGTTGCAGTTAAGGAGTTTGGTATTTCGCTTCCGGCAGGGAACCCGGTTCGTGGTATCCGCTTGCCAAAGGATTCAAAGCCACGCGATAGGCGACTCACGAAGGATGAATGGGAGAGTCTGGTTATAGAATTAAAGCGATCACGGAACCCATGGCTGTGGTCTGCTGTGATCTTGGCTGTTGAGACAGCCGTACGGCAGGGAGAGTTGTTGCAGCTTTCAAGGGATATGATCGATAAGAAACGCAGGCTTGCACTGCTTCTGGATACCGACAAGATCAAGAATGGAGAAGCACGGGCTGTTCCATTATCGAGCAACGCCATGGTCGTGCTGGAGGGGCTGCCATCCAGCATTGATGGTCGCAGCATTCCGTTGGAAAAAATGACCCTTTATAAGGCATTCAAGAACGCATGCAAACGGGCTAGCATCGAAGATTTTACGTGGCATGACTTGCGGCATGAGGCCATCAGCCGACTGGCAGAGCGAGGTGACTTTGAGACGCTTGAGATTGCAGCGATTTCAGGGCACAAAACCCTTCAGATGCTGAAGCGATATACGCACCTTCAGGCTGAACGGCTGGCATGGAAGCTGGGTTAGAATCCAAGATATTAAGGAGAAAAGTATGCGTAAGCTCTTGAGTGTCGGCTTGGTGTTTGTTCTAGTTGCATTAGCGACGGGATGTGCAAGCGTAAATGAGGCAATGAAAACATCTGCTGATGTTGGATATAAGCTAGCCAAGGATGGGTCTGGAGTGGTTTATGGTCCAGTGGTGAGTACGAAACATACAGTGGGTGAAGTGTGCAAGGTGGTGTTGGATTCACGCTGCGTACGGAAAGATGACTTTCAAGCTGTTATGGTGATCCCGGCAGTGGGGTACGCGGAAGGTGGAACATTTCTAATGGCTCTTGCACCGGTAAATATGACATTTACGACAGGCTCAACTGGATGCAGCAATTGTGATTATCTAAAAGTGCAGCTAGAGCCAGGAAAGATTGGTACTGTATTGGAGAAGGTATCGACCGGTGGTGATGGAAAGTGCCGGTGGTCAGGTATGCCGCGAGTTGGTGGCACCGTTTGTCCGGCCTATAATTGGGATTATCGTAAGGATATGCGGAACTGGGACACCACAAATGGTGTGATGACTGTGAAAGATTAGCATAAAACAAAACGCCCTCAGAAGCGGGCGTTTTGATAATAGCCTCCAGCAATACTTAAAGCCGGGGAAATGATTCCGGGTGACGTTTCATGACTTTATATATTGCATCCTTAGTGAGGCCAATTGACTCTGCTATATGTTTCACGGGATGTTTCTGAGAGATCATAAGGGCAATGGTTTTTATTCTCTGGTCGGTCTTTTTCCCTAGGCCTCTAGATTTTAATGGGTCACGCTCCGCGGAAAGCCACTTTTCCGCCTCCGTAATCTTATTTTTCCAATGTACTGGATTTATTAAATAATCAGAAGAGTCTAGAGATAATCTAAGTCGCTCACAAATGTTCACATGACTCTGTCTCTCTACAAGGCTATAGACAATTGGATAGTCTGGAAGAGATTTTTCAAGTGCATCCCACATCTCCTTATACATTTGATCTGAACTGGGGAATAGTATGTCAGTCAGGCTGTCTGCATATTCAATCTCAATAACGGATTGTCGTTCATGTGACACCTTTTCTGATGTCACCCTTCCCCTTTTATGGTTTCTCCTGGATGCACCATCCCAAGTTTTTTCGCCATCCCTAGTATCTATTCGATGCTCGATGCAGTAAGTATGGTTAGGTAGTGCGTATCGAAAACAAAACGGACACATTCTACTTGGGCGGAGTTGCATTTTTCCGGCTCCAATTAATGCGAGTCCGCGAGCAACAATCAAGATTGGGTCGCTTGTGAAGATTGCGGTTTCCAATAACCACTGACCATATCTGATTACGCTAACGGGTTGTTTTTTGTTGAATACGGGTTTGTCCGAATCGATAGTGTAAATCAGGCGATTATTAGAACTACGTTTATCAAATTCGCCATCAAAAACTTCCATAATCAGAGCAGTGGGTGTGTTTTGATTGAAACTGTATTTATCGTTTAGATGATGCCTAATATTTTGGAGAATTAGCTCCTCAAGAACCTCCTCAATACAATCGTGTTCTTCAGGGTCAACTTTAAGTAGTTGTGGGAGGGGGTAAAGTAAGCCATTCCATAGCTCAGAAATAACTCGACTTCTCTGGTCTTCTCCGTCATTCCCGTACTCTGCTGGCAAAATCTGGTAATACTCACTCGCCGCCTTTGAGTAGGCGACTAACCCGCGATGCACCCAGTCCATATGACAATCCTCAAGGCAATCATTAGACATTTGATAGTCTCGTATGGTAATGGAAAAATGTGGGCAAGTTAATCAAAATCCAGTCATCGCAAAGAAATTTAATGCACTGGAGGACATATGAGTGACAAGAAAACTGACCTTACGTCAATTTTGGAAAAGGTCGATATCCAAATTGTCAAAGCTAGCATAGGCATTGGCACTTGTCCGAATGAAGGTAGAAATCTTGGCTTCGTATTAGCCCATGAGCTAAACCGGAAAGGGAAATTTAAAGAGGGGCGTGATCCTGTTGCATACTTCATGAGACATTTCAGGATTGCTTTGCGCAGGTTGATTTACGGCTCCTGCTTTACAGTAAGTCTTGACGAAAAGTTTGGAGATGACGAAGCAAGCCTAATCGACACTATCTCAGCACCTGAGTACGAAGAGGTCGCGGCTTGGCGAGTCGGTGCACTTGGAAATGAGATCGAATTAATGCTTGATGTCTTGCGAGACAAAACGGCGGATTCCGCAAGGAAATTAGGGTTTACTGACCGCGCATTGCGTAAAAGACTTTCAATAATTGACATGTCCCAGCAGTCGCTTCTGGATGATGAAAAGGAAGTGGTGGTATGGAGTGTCTGTCGTCCCAAGCAAAGCCAGGGTGGGCGTCGCGCAGCCGGGGTCGAGCGGCTCAGTAAAGTCGATTCTGGGCAACGTGGCTTGTTTGGAGGTAATGAATAATGGCTGGCCAAACAAAGCAGAGTTCCTTGCGCGCGCTTGCAACCGGTTTTTCCCATGATCCACAAACGGGTGAGGTTGATAAAAACATAAAATTGACAATCACCAGTCTTATTCCTGAACCTGAAAAAGAGCCGAGCGCGGGTGGATACAGTCAAACATTTCACAGATTTGATAAACATCTCTTGGCCGCTGGTTTGTCGGCGGCTCAATTGATGATCGCTTGGCGGCTACAACTTGAGCTTAAACAAGATTGCAACATGGTAAACGCATCCACAAGCAGGTGGGTTAAAAAGTTTGGAATTACAAAGCCAACAGCAATTACTGCAAGGGTAAGGCTTCTAGAGGTCGGGGTACTGGTGATTATGAATGGGAGGCATTACATGAATCCCTGGTTTTTCTGGAATGGAACTCACAGAGAATGTCGGAAATTCAGAGATGAATTGTCTGAGACATTAAAAGTTCACTATTTGATGTAGGCACAAAAGGGTAAAGGTGGTTTGACTTTATCGGACCGAAAGGTAAAACCAACCTTACCCGTCAAAATTCGCTGAAACCATTGCTACGCATGGACTCTAGTGGTGCTGGCATACCGATTGCTATTCTTAAGTATTAAAGAGCAACCATATAAAAAAGTTAGTTCAAAGTAATTAATTTTCGACACATATTAAAAATTCGTGACGAATGAAAAGCGACATGCACTCGCCGCACCTGGCGGCAAGCAACTATTCAATTTCGCATCTTAATCCCATGGCCAACCCCGATGTTATGCGACAGCCATACCAGCGTTTGCATTCCAACCAATAAATTCATTTCCGACTGTGCACATGTCCATATCTAAACTAGATACGGAGTGCAGAAAATGGACATCCTTGAACAACTCTTAACCGACACCGAAGCTGCAAAATTTCTGGGCATCTCCGTAACCATTCTCCGCCGAGACCGCTGTCAATCATCCTTGCGCCCAAAGCTAAATATCCCTTACATCAAAATCGGTGGCTCGATCCGGTACTCTCCCTCGCAACTTCGTACTTGGATCAAGTCGCATACCCGGAATCAGCCACTAGCTGATTTACCCGCACTTCCAGCAGCAAAACCAGAAGTGGTTGATATAACTCTGCCAGTTGACACAGGAAAACGCGGTAGAGGGCGTCCGCGCCTGCTACCTCAGCTTACAAAATGACCGTGATCTCTAAAAGGCTGGTCGTCGGCGACTGAAATCAGTTCCGGCTGCCATGTTGGGAGGTGCGGGGAATGGGCTGGAAGTACGTCCGTCTAAGGAACTGTCCTTAAATTCACAGGCAAGTTGGCCACAATCCAGCTTGATGATGGCACAAGCACGTGCCGGAGGCCCTCAACTCTTGATGGATTGGTGATCGTTAGAGAAGACGATGCCAGAACAGGTGAAAGCGTAGCACTTTTTGAGAAATGGATACTAGGATGGATCGGATTCAATCAAATCAATTTTTCTATACACCCGGCCAGAGACTCAGTCTAGCAATCAATATTTTCTTGGCGCTTACTTTGTTGTTGCCAATTTGTTTCATGGAGTTAGACGTTCAGCGCGGATATCAAACTAGCCTCTATGAAGCAGGGCGAATACATGCCTGCATGGAGCTTGATAGATTCAGGCTGACCGATCTACCACCAACTCAAGTTTGTCGGGGAGTCTTTCAAGCTGTTCAGCGTTATCCAGAACTCATTTCCACCCACTCGTATATCTACAAGTCACCAATCTATTCAGCCTTGATCGTGCTGATGGTCGTGGCGATCATTTTCTAGATTTCCGAAAGGGAGAAACATGACCAATAACGAGTTTCTGATGTCATCAATTCTGCTAAATGCGTGTCTAGTTTTTTTGACCTGGATTAGCTTCAAGCCGCTGTTGGCAAAACTGCCCCAATGGGTGCGCGCGATAGGCGGCGGTTTCGCAGTCGGATGTTTTTTTGGAATTGAATACTGGGTGCGTGACAGTTTACTTTTGCATCACACCGGCCAGTCGCTGGGCCAATACGTTGATCGAATCTCAGTTTACACATTTGCCCCGACTCTATTTCTGTATTCCATCTACAAAATTATGGCTGGGACTATCCGGCAATCGGGTGGTTTATGGAATGCGCTTTTACGCCCTGGACGGCATGCAGACATAGTTCTTCGAGGCGCTGAGATTGTTTCGTCAGATGAACTTGCCAAGATGACCTTTCAACCCAATGCAGATCAAGTGAAAATCGGAGAATTGCCGTTGCCGGTCGAGGCTGAGACTAAACATATTCTTGTGCCTGGCGGGACCGGCTCGGGAAAGTCTTTATCCTTTAACTGGCTGATGGTGTCGGCCAGAAGACGTAAACAAAAGGCGATTATTGTTGATCTTGAAGGGGCGAGCCTATCCAAGTTTTATCGCGAAGGTGACTTTATTCTAAACCCCTTCGATTCACGATCTCAGCAGTGGTCTCCGATGTGCGAGATAAAAAATGTTTGGGATATAGATTTAATTAAGAAATCCATGATTCCTGACAACGAGGGCGAGATCGGCGAGTGGCGACTCCATGCACAAAATGTGCTGGCTGTTATCACAAAAAACTTGCTGGAAAGCGGGCGTGCAGATAACCAAAATCTGTATGAGTCACTAATCATAAAACTGCAATCCGAACTAAAGGAAGTGGTCGCAGGAACTCCGGCACAGCGAATTTTTGAGCCGGGGGCAGATCGAATGTTGCAAGGTGTGCTCAGTATCATTTCGACATTTTTTTCCCCGTACCAGTACCTTCCAAAATCGGTTGGTCCAAACAATGGTTTTTCAATAAAGGATTGGATGCAACGAGATGATGACTCTTGGCTATTTATCAACGTATCGGAAGGACAATTGAAGAGTTTAGGGCCGCTGATCGCTACTTGGTTAGATGTCGCGATCACAGCCTTATTGGCTTTACCGCCATCACAAGATCGGCGGGTGTGGTTTTTTATGGACGAGCTTGCCAGCTACCAAATAAACAACATCGAGGCGTTGCTCACGAAATCAAGAAAAAATGGCGGTGTGGCCGTCGGCGCCGTACAGCAACTTTCCCAGCTGAGAAAGATTTACGGTAACAACGATGCCCAAACGTTGCTCGGTAACTTCTCCTCAAAATTAGTCCTGAGACAGGCTGACACCGAGATTGCTGAGCACTTTGCAAAATATCTGGGCAGCCAAGAAGTATTGCGCCGCCAAAATTCAGGGAATAAATCAAATAACGGCCAAGGCAAAGGAAAATCTGATGGCTGGTCGGAACAGATCACCCTGAGGCAAATTGTGTTGCCGAGTCAGTTGATCAAGCTGCCGGATCGTGTTGGGTACTTGAGCCTCGTGGGTGATTTTCCAGTCGCAAAAATTACGGTACCTGGAATTGATTTCGGCACATCAAAAGTAGAGCCGTTCATACCTGCAAAAATGTAAATATTACGCATGTATCGATTAAGCCGCCAACTTCACATTGGCGGCTTTTTTGTATCTGTGCCAGCGCACAAAGAAGCAGGAAAAATCTGGAACCGGTCGAGCTTGGCAAAAACGGCCAATCTCTCACACCCCTGCACCTTTGATGCTGCAACTGACGCTCATCACTTGTCGATAATCCATCTACCACAACCATTTGAACGTATAGCAGGCCTTGCAGCAGTTCTCATTTCCGTCAGCGTGCATAACTGGTGCCGGCGCGGGTTTGCGCTGTAAACACTCAATCCAACCTGAAAGGATGATGGAAATGACACAGATCGAGAAATTGATTGCGCAAAAGGATGCACTGGATAAAAGGATAGCCGAAGCCAGGGCTAATCAAAAAAAGCGTGCGCGCCAGAAAGTGATGAAGCTGCTTGAAACCCATGGATTATTCACCTTACCTGCGGAGGTTTTGGCCCGTGAATTCGAGGCGATAGCCATCAAAAATCTGCCTGTGAAACTGAATGAAAGCGAGGCATAGGAGATGAGCCGGCAAGTGAACATCCGCATGGATGATGCTGATTATCAGGTGGTTAAGAAGTTGTCCGCTGCCAGCGGTCAATCCATCACCCGGATCATGATTTCGCTACTTCACCAGAAGCAGGTGGCCTTGCAGGTTGAAGCGCAAATCCAGAAGCTGGCCGACACGCTCATGGCAAATAGGTCTATAGGGACGGATTCGGTATCTGGCTACAACGTCTTGCTCACAAAAACCGAATTCCGTGCATTCAATCGCAGCTTGATCGAATCGATATTGCCTGTGCTGTTCAAGGTAGGCATGTCTGAATTCCATCCCCGATTCCACAGCCTGCAATCACGGCTCGCTGCCGGCGAATTCGAAGGGCGCTGATTATGTTATCCGCGACATCCAGAACAGCAGGTGCGGCCTTTTCTTACCACTTCCATCTTGAGAAAGATGTTCAGAAAAGTCATTCCCATGAAGATTATTATGCAGTTGAAGGCAAGGGCCAGTGGCGCGGCATCGGCGCAGACAAGTTTGGCCTGTCGGGTGAAGTTGCTGCAAAAGATTTCGCAACTCTGTCTTATGGTTTCGATCCGCGCACCGGAGCCAAACTTGTACAGAATGCAGGGGGAAAAGATCGTGTTGCAGGATTTGATTTAACGTTCAGCGCGCCTAAGTCCGTATCGGTTTCCTGGGCCATCGCTGATGATAAAACCGCAAGCATCATCGAAGCGGCCCACGATCACGCCGTTGCCAAAGGTCTCGACTTCATACAAGAAAAGGCTGCCTTCAGTCGTATTGGCCACGGCGGTGAAATGCAGGTCAAGGCCGACCTCGCCGTTGCCGTCTTTCGACATGGCACTAGCCGGGAACTTGACCCACAAATCCACAGCCATGCCTTCGTCTTAAACGCAGTTCACCGGGAAGACGGCACCACCGGAACTTTGGACGCCAGACATTTCTACGAATGGCAAAAAGCGGGCGGTGCAATTTATCGTGCGGAGCTTGCCAGTGAATTGAAAAATGCAGGTTACGCCATCGAACGTGATGGCGATTCATTCCGGCTTGCCAATGTTACCAGGGCTCAGGAAACGGAATTCTCAACCCGTCGCCAGCAGATCGAAGCCGCATTAAAAGCTAACGGCCAGTCTGGCGCAAAGGCCTCCGAAATTGCCGCGCTTTCCACTAGAAAACCTAAGGAACTGCGAGCGCCTGATCAGCTGCGCAGAGAATGGATGGAGCAGGGCAGACAAGTCGGACTTGCCCAGGAAAATGCTCAGCCAGGCCACTGTCCGCCTATGCAACCCCCATCGCCTGAGCTACCAGTGAAGCCGTCTCCCCAATCCGTCTTGCGCGATTCAACTGAAATGAAGTCCGTAGTGCGGGAATCGGAAATCTACCGGGTCGCCGCTGTCGCTACGCAAGGGAATGGTGGAGCTGATGCTGCCAAGTTTCTCGCAGAATCAGCCAAGGCCATTGCTGTCCGTCTGGTAAAGGAAGATGCGCATGAAAAAATTGTTTCCGAGCGTTTTACTAGTCAGGAAATTCTGGCAATGGAGCGTCAGACCGTAGACATTGCGCATGCCCGCCAGAATGAATCGCATAGGCTGAAGCCTGAATCCATCCGGCATGCTGCGCAGCAATTTGAACAGGCCAAAGGCTTCAGTCTGTCGGACGAGCAACACCACGCAGTTGAGCATGTCACTGGTAATGGCGGAGTAAAGGTATTAATCGGTGATGCAGGTTCTGGTAAGTCCACTACTCTGGACGCTGCCCGCGTTGCATTTCAGAAAGAGGGATGGCAGGTCATCGGTGCCGCCCCTACTGGCAAGGCTGCTGCCGGCCTTGCCGAAGGCGCAGGTATTGAATCCACGACCATCCACAAACTGTTGCATGATCATGCACAAGGCTATCTTGCTATCAATGCAAAAACCGTCATAGTACTGGACGAGGCCGGGATGATTGGCACCCGGCAAATGAACCAGGTGCAGCGACTTGCCAAGAAAGAGGGAGCCAAACTGATCCTCGTTGGCGATACCAAACAGTTGCAGCCGGTTGCAGCCGGCGCGCCGCTAAAGGATATCTCTGATACTGTTGGCTATGCCCGCCTCGAAGAGATTCACCGGCAACGCGATGACTGGGCCAGACAGGCCGCGCAGGAAATGTCCCGAGGGGAGGCCGCTACTGCCATGCTGAAGTATATCGACGAGGGAAAGGTTCGAATTGTCGGTTCCTACAGGGAAGCCGTGAACGCCGTTGCCGTGCAGCATATGGTGCATCGGGACCGGCATGGGCCCGTGCAGTCCATCTCGATTGCGGCCACCAACCGTCAAGTTAATGATTTGAACCATGCCATCCGCGAGCAACTTAAACATAGAGGCGAGTTACAGCATGGAGAGCAGGTTCGCACCCGTCACGGCAAGACTGAAATTGCCCAGGGCGAGCGCGTCGTGCTCGAAAAAAACGATCACAGACTGCACGTCAAAAACGGAGATTTCGCCACTGTGAAGGATGTTTCCAGAGAGGCTATGACTCTCACTTTGGACCGAACGCAGCATGAAGTGAAGATCGACCTGAAGGACTACGGCTACATCCGGCATGGCTATGCCGCAACGGTTCACAAATCCCAGGGCATCGGTATTGAAGGCGTCTCCGCAATGCCAGGCAAAGACATGTCGCGTGAAATGAGCTATGTCACAGCGTCACGCGCCAGGGATGAAACGCAATGGATTTTTACTCGGGAGCAGGTTAAGGACCTGCTGAACAAAACCTCGCCTACTGAAAGAATGATCGAGCTTGCCGAAACAATCGAGGAACAACGCCTAAACCGTGCCGAAAAACCTGCTTTGCCAGAAACCTACCAGACAGCTTTCCGTGAAATCCGTGATTACCTTAATGCGTATGCCTATCAGGTACGGGAACGTGATGCAGGGGTGATTGATGACCCACGTCTGGCCGAACTCAAGGACGTGTTAAGGGTGATGAGCCAGTCCCGTCAGAACGAATCCACGCTGGATTACAGACTTGCCAGATGGCCACAACCAGAAAAAGTGGCATCTCAGAAGGACAGGGATGGCCCGAGTCTTGAGAAGTAGCAAAAGCCTTTACGGAACTTCTGCGTGTACTTATGCCGCAGCTTGATGAAATACCCGGATGCGCGGTGCAACCTTGTCCGTCAGGTTGCGCATCGCCATCCGCATGTCGTATTCGCTTTGCAGGTTCAGCCAGAAGCGCGGTTCCATCCCGAAGAACAGGCCAAGGCGTAATGCCGTGTCTGCTGTAACGGGGCGCGTTCCATGCACAAGGTCACTGATCCGGCTTGGTGACACATCAATATCCGCCGCCAGCTGACGGGCCGTGATGCCCATCGGCTTCATGAAATCCTCAAGCAGAATCTCGCCTGGGTGAATCTCTTCAAGTAATTCTGTCATGTCCTTTACTCCTTTCACTTTAGCCTAGTGGTAATCAACAATTTCCACTGCATAAGCCCCGTCTTCACGCCACACAAAACAGATCCGCCATTGATCGTTGATGCGGATGCTGTGTTGCCCATCACGATCTCCTTTCAAAGGCTCCAGCCGATTTCCCGGAGGAATGCGCAAGCTGTTCAGCTCTGTCGATGCATGCAGTTGCAGTAATTTACGGCGAGCAACCCGTTCGATGTTTCTGAACTGAGGCACGATCCTGCTATTAAACAGTGCCTCGGTATTCGGGCATGCAAATGAATGAATCATGCGCACATAATATTCCGTATCACGGAATCCGTAAACAAGAATATACGTGAGAACTTCTATTTCCGGCAACGTGCATATCAGTAAGCCAGGTGTGGCTTATTCAATCAGAAGGGAAAGAGTATGGGCAGTCAGGAAACCAAAACAGAGGAACAGCCAGTCAGCAAACAGGAAATGGAACTATCTACGCCACAAAAGTGGAATGCCTTCTTCAAAGACTTTTACGCCGGACTGGATGAGGTTGTTCGAGAAACGCCATGGTTTTTTATCTGGGTGGCATTTTTTGCCGGCCTGTTGATCCGTTAATCAGCAGCCCTGCCTTGATTGGTAGGGCACGCAGGAGCATACAAACGCAACTCGCTCGGATGGAATGCGAAAAACGACAGGCAACTAACCGGTGCAAAGCGGACGGACAGATTGGTGGGGCTGGATGGCCCTTCCCGACCCTTTTCTGCCGGTGGTGACCGTCTCCTTTGGGGCAAGCAATATAAGTTGCTCTGAATTTTCAGTGAGCAGTTATACACCTGAAACTGACGAAATTTTAACAACCATTCTAAAGGGCTAAAAAAACGAATTTCTGAATTTAATGTATGAAAGATAATCGAATCGGAAATAAGGTAAGTAGGCAATAAGTGTCATCAGCCCTGCAAGCGCAGCTAGTATCCAATCTAGCTGAATCGATGTGCTGACATGCCGGACTTTTTTCTGTTCGCGCATTGCTGTCAGAACGTCTTCTAGATTATCACCCCGAATGTACTTACCATGAATGTCTCGGGCTATTTCAAGCAAGTACTTTTCATCCAATTTTGAGAGGTAGCGTTCGTAGTCAGCCGTGGCAACAGCATTATCACGACGGCCACGCGTTTCATCTGAAACTTGAGCAATACCTGGCTCCAGTTGATAAGTATTCTGGGACCAGTAGCCAATTATCTTGTTATTTTCATCCATCTTAGGAATAGGTGTGGGTTTGTCTCCGCCGATACCAACAAGCAACCAGTCATTTCCGCCCTGCCAATTGGATAAGTCTGCGAGGTTAAAGGCGTGAAGCCGAGGCGCTTCTTCTCCATCGGTGAAAAAGACAACCGATGCAGACTCTGGCAAAGCCTTAATGGCTGCACTCATTGACAATAATCCGAAGCCAATCCGACTATTTCCATGCCAAGCCTCGCGCCACTCCAAATGCTCTACATCCTCGTATATAGCATCAAAGCTTCCACACACTTCAATTGGGTGGAATAAGGTGGAAACGACGACGCCAGCAAAGAGTGCAACGGAAACACGAGTTCCACACGGCATGGATGCAATGGCATCGTGAAGAAGATGCCTTGTATAAGCCATACGACTCGCTTGATTTCCATGAAGTCGCATGTCCGCGGTGTTCATGCTTTGGGTGATATCGACAACTAGAAAGTATGTGTGAATATTCCTTTTATAAGGAATTGTCGGTCGAAATAAAGCAACGATGAGCAGCACAAATGCAATTGCGAGACACGTAACTTCGCGACGCTGACTTAGTGAGGAAATGAGCTTTTGCATCCTTCGCAACCGATCAAGTCAAGAAAAGATGTCGCAAAGAATAGCATGGTGAGTTGATTTTACTTGATCTGAGCTTCTATCAGTCTGGGGGAGGATTGGACTCCTCCTCGAAAAACTGGACTTCACCCGTTTTACTAGACGATTTTCAGCTTCCAATTAGTAACTTCTCGAACTCCATTGGACTGAGCTGATTCAGGTGGCTATGACGCCGCTTTCGATTGTAAAACACTTCGATGTATTCAAAGATTTCTGATTTGGCTTCTTCCCTCGTGGAGTAGATTTTTCGCTTGATGCGTTCCTTCTTCAAACTGCTGAAGAAAGACTCGGCGACAGCATTGTCATAGCAATTACCCCGGCGACTCATGCTTGGAACGAGCAGGTTGTCTTTGCACCATCGCGCAAAATCATCGCTGCCAAACTGGCTGCCTTGATCTGAGTGAATAATGACGGGTTGCTTCGGCTTGCGACGCCATACCGCCATCAGCAATGCATCCAGAACAATATCCGTTGCCATCGTAGGTTTCATCGACCATCCGACTACAGTACGGGAGAACAGGTCTATGACGACAGCCAGATAAAGCCATCCCTCATAGGTGCGTACATAGGTAATGTCAGTCACCCATGCCGCATCAGGCTGAGCAACGGTGAACTGCTGCTGAAGCCGATTGGGGGCTGCAATCGATGGCTTTCCTGAGACATGGCGAGGACGCCGATACCCGCGCACGGATTTGATCTTGGCCTGACTCATTAGCCTGGCAACACGTTTTACGCCGCAGCGGTGGCCAGCCTCCCTCAAATCACGATGGATACGAGGACTGCCATAGATCCCATAACTGTCTTCATAGGACTGCCTGATTTCGATCAGCAGCTGCTGATCTTCAATGGCATGCTGAGACAGCGGGGCCGCTTTCCATGCGTAGTACCCGCTGCGATGCACCTTGAGGACACGGCACATGCTGCTGATTTTGAACCGGGATTGATGTTGATCGATGAACGTGTACTTCACTCGGGCTGGCTGGCAAAGTACACGGCGGCCTTTTTTAATATATCTCGCTCCTCGGTCGCCCTTTTCAGCGCAGCGTTCAGTCGAGCCACTTCCTGTTTGAGTGCGGCCACATCAGCACTTACTGCCGGCCGCTTCTGGCGATCTATTTCCTGCCTCCATTTGTAGAGGCTTTTGGTGGAGACCCCGAGACGCTCAGCAACATCCGCTACCGCATGACCTCGATCCGTGATCTGTTTGATCGCTTCAGACTTAAATTCGTCCGTATATCTGATGCCCTTCATGTGACTTTCTCCGTTCCGTTTTAGACATTATCAAGTGTCTAGCAGAGCGGGTGAAGTCCATGGTAAAGCATTTCACGTTTGTCCTTGGCATCAAGTTGTACTAAAGCCTCAGTAGCCAATGTCCTTATCTCTTCTGTTCCAGCAACGGTGAGGTTGGCAAGCGGCCCCCTTATGTCTCCCAGATTCTTTAGTAAGTCCTGGACTGATGATGCCTGCACAAGGACATTTAGCATGCGTGGATTTGCCTGAGCATTCCTCCAGAACACATGAGCTTTGATGATCATGATGGTCCAAGTCAGCACGGAAAGGGCTGCAAGGAACCACAATACAAGGTCAACAATGTCTGGGATGTTGTCCATGGTGGATGATCCTTTCGGTTCTAAGCTATAAGATCAGTTAGATATAAAAAGCACCCCGAAGGGTGCTTCATGGTTAACTGTCAGTGGATTATTCTTTACTGCCGATTTGCCATACTTCCTCTTCAGGATCTTCGGAAAGTTTGCCAGTCACGGCATTGACCTCTACTTCCCATTCTTTGCCATTCTTCGATTTGATATCAAATTCGTAGACGGGGGTGCCATCGGACTCCAGAGAGAATTCTGACTCTACTAATTCACCTGGATATTTCGCCAAAGCTATTTTCTTGGCTTCGTCTTGTGTGATCTTCGCTTTGCTCTTGAAGACAGGGTCATCGGCATTGGCAACCTCCTGCTCATCTTCGATCATCCTGCCTGATTTTGCATCAACTTCGACTTCCCATTCCTTACCATCGGCACCCTTGATGTCAAATTCATACTGGGGCTTGCCCTTGTCGAGTTCAGCTTCCACAGTCAGGACTTCACCAGGATGTTTAGCCAATGCGGCCCTCATGGCCCTTTCGAAGTTGCCTTCTGGAAACTTACCTGCTGCATCAGCGGCAGGGGACAGGAATGTAGCTACTACAATGGCGGGGATAAGATATTGTTTCATTATTCACTCCTTAAACAGTTACTGTGTTCGTTACACATAAATACAAGGCATCGGCATCCAGGCTTGCCCTTCAAATTCGCGGTGCTGCGACTTCTCTAACTAAGGCCGATCAATGCTTCCCATGGACTTTGGGTAGGTGACTATGCCCCATGGCATGTCCTTATCGGCGATGCGTTTGGCAACTTCCAGCTTGTTAGCATCAATGACGACAATCTCATTGGATTTGCCGCAAGCCAAAAGGATTTGCTGCTCATCTGGCGTGAAGCTGAAATGCCAGCAACGATCACCTGTCGGAATGTCCTTAATCTTTTCATAGGTCTTTGCATCAAACACTTGCAGAGCCTTTTCCTTATTGGAGGCCACAAAAAGACGCTTCCCATCACGGTCGAATGCCACTCCATACGGGGCCTTCCCAGTCGGGACTTCCTTGATCACCTGATATCTGTCATCCAGTACCAACAGCTTGTCAGAAAGTTCCAAGGTTGTAGCGTAGCTCTTGCCATCAGGTGAAGCCTTGATGCCCCGGGGCCGCTCGCCATATTTTCCTACTGGAATATTCTTGAGTAACTTACCGGTTTTTAAGTCATGAATAGTGATGGAGTTGTCGGATTCATTGGTGACCAGCAATCTTTTGCCGTCAATTGAGAATTCAACCCCTTCAGTTTCAGGCTTGCCAATAATTTCCTTGATCACTTTCCCTTTTTTGAGATCCACGATGGCTATGTGACCTGGAATCTTGTCATTATCGTCATCGTCTTTTGCTGCATCCGCACCGGGTTTGGTTGGCCCATTCGACTTTGCACTTGGTTCGTAAGTGACATAAGCCTTATCTCCAAGGATACGAACGAACTCTGGGTTCTTGCCGATAGGGACATGCTTCGCTGGCGCAGCACCTGTAGTGTCGATAATTGAAATGTTTCCATCATCCTTATTTGCGGTAATAACCCACTTTCCGTCTGATGTAATTCCGAGTCCACGCGCACCTTTGGCGCCAGTATCCAGGTTGCCTTTGGTTTCAAGGGTTGCAATATCAATAACAGTTACACCTCCGTCTTGGTTTGTGACATAGGCCATACCTTGGTCCGCGGCAAAAACAGATGACATTGTCGTGAACCCGCATGTCATCACCAAAGATGCCAGCAGTGTCTTATTGATTTTTCGATGCGCCATAAATGATCTTCCTAAATAAAATTAGTGAGAGTTTGGGCTGACTTGATTAGCCAGATGCTGGATATAGTAATAACTGGCAAATGTCCCGAGTATCGGGATCAGAAGTGTCGCGTAAACCAGTTTATTTGGGCTTTTACCGATTCCGGTCGCTAGTTGATCAAGTCTTGCGAGTAACAATGCCCAAAGATAAAAGAAGAGGAATGTTGCAATGGCCACGTACATTAACGCATGGTGGTATTTGTTGATGATCATCATTGAAACCATCAGAACTATGCATGCGAACCAGCAATGAAAAATGTGTTGGGAGTTTAGCTTTAGCACTGCCACGCTGAAGGGCTTGCTTGGGACGGAAATGCTTGGCATTGCATCTGGCGGGATTTCTGAACTAACTAAAATATTGTCATCGGTTTGAGCCATCAATTCATTGTAGGGAATGGTGGACCATTCACAAGGGAGGATCTCCCGAATAAGGCGGGATATATTCCCGTTATGATTTCTTGACGAATATTTAACTTTAGTAAGGCTAAGTGGTTGGACTAAGCCTGAAAGCACTTAGTGACACTTGGGAACATCTTCCAGCAGATGCAGCCAAGCACTGATCCATCCCTCTTCGTGAGTTGCATCCGGCAATTCGACCAATTCCGCACATCGCCCAACATGGCGAACAAAACTTCGGGCAATTGAAGGAGAAATCACCTGGTCCTTCATCCCAATAAAGTGAGTCTGTGGCAATTCCGTGATGTACGAGACCACCTCAATTGGATTTAAAGAATCCGGCATATCAGCAACCCCATGCATACGATTGACAGTTGCATGGTCTAAATTTCCTGCGATGGTCCGTAAGTTGGCAACATCATTCCGCCTGGCTGCAAGTAGTACTGCCATCGTCCCGCCGCCTGAGTAGCCGATAAGCTCGGCCTTCTGACCAGATGCATCATGCAAGATGATATCCATGGCATTGTTCATTGCCTGAATCACCTCTTCAGAAAATCTCCTATCCGTCCAGTAAGTGGCTTCGCAGCGAGGGCTCTGAGCCAGGCTGTACTGACAAGGGCGAGCCAGATAAACCACATTAGGTGATGGATCTGCCAACGCAAGGGCCAAACCAATTGCATGTCGCGGTGTCGGATCGGTTGATGGTTGGGTGCGTGTGATCCAGGCTAATCCATCACCCTCGATATAAATTCGTACCGCATGATCTGGCGCTGTAATGTGCTGGTATGAAGTCAGCGCGAAACCGTCCGTGTGGATTTCAACCCGAACCATTCCTGAAGCTTCGGCCGCCTTAGCGAGGCTCTCAGTTTTGATGTTGGTTGCGCATCCGCACAGTAATATCAGCAGGGCACAGAATAGTTTCTGCATGTAGCGACTTTACCTTAATAAAAGAAAAACGGCGGGGCATAAGCCCGCCGTATTAAGAACTTCAGGGAGATTGGATTGATTAGAAGTCGAATCGTGCCTGTAGGCGCGCAGTCTGGCTCAGATATTGATCCTTAACTTCCGCATCGTAGCTAAGTAACAAGTTCTGCTTAACTTCGCTGTCGCTGTGAGCTAGAACCAAACTGGCACCGAGGTCCAGGCCGTCACGTGTAGTGCTAACACCATTGGTCGTAAAAGTTCCGCCGCCGCCTACAAAGCTGGCAGTGGTGTCCTGATTCGTATTGCCAAACTCATGGTTCCAGATCGCACGCAATTCCAGTCCAGTCTTGACGTCGCCTTCATGCAACGGGATCAGCGCCTTGGCACCCAGGCCAGAACGGAAAGAGTCAGTATCATTGCCGTTGACAGCCAGCGCACCCACACCGGTTTCAGTGTAACCATCCTGATTCAATCGGCTATAGATCAATGAAGCAACTGGGGTGACAGTTACAGACCCTACAGCCAGCGGCCTACCAGCATCGACTCTGGCCGTGTATTGCCATGCGTTGTGGCTACCGGTGACATTGTTGCCAACAACGAAACGGGTTGTATCGTAGTTGTGACGGCCAAGACCAACTGCCGCATTGAGATACCAGCGATCAAACTGCTTCGACCCATAGAGTGCGGCAAGATAACTATCGATCTTTGTGTTATTGCCAGCATTCACGCCTTTATCATCGATCTTTGAATTACCGTAGCTAATAGCCGCACCCAGACGAGCGTCATCATTTATCAGCTTGTCGGCACCGATGGCGAATCCGTAGGCATCCGCTGTATAGCCATCAACGCTCTGACGTGTGTCCTGATCTCCACGGAAGCCATAGCCTTGCATCCAGACACCAGTACCGTTAGGTTGCTCGCCCGTCGAAATGCCGCTCTTGCCGTTGCCATGGGCCAGATGAACATCAGATAGATGCGAGTTGATCAGACCAAAGACCTTGTTGGAAACGTTCAGTGCTGCCTGAATGCCTGCACCATTAATTTCAGGACGGATCTGTTCGGACGCATGGACAACAGCGGACGTTGAAGTCAGGCCCTGTACAGTGGTGCCTAATACGCTATTAGATTGCAAAAGAGCATTCACAGCGTTGACACCATTGGTGCTGATGCCTGCGATGTTGGCGGGATTGTTAGCAGTTGCGACAACTGTATCTGTCTGCAATTGCCCAGCCAAAGCACCTGTAGTCGGTGTGTAGAAAGACCAGCTCAGCAAAGGCGTACTGTTAACGATTTGTACGTTTGAGGCAGTAATCGGTGCCAGCGCATTTGCCGCTGTATCCCAATTCTTTGCAGTCGATGCAACATTAATATTCTGGCCTGCCCACTGGAAGGTGTTGCCAGTATGCACTACGACACCAGGTAGCACTTGAGGTGCAATGTCGATCTCGAATGGGTGATATCCAGTTGCACCGGCCACGTAGACCCCGCCGGATATAGTGCCGCCAGAAAGTTGGCCGCTTGCATTCGCCGATCCTGTTACGACTGGCTGAATAGTAATCAGATCTTTTTGTGTCGTAGGTGTAGTGGTCTCATAGATATTTCCCTGAGTGTCAGTGACAGTAGTGAGAGCTCCACTGATGCCTGGAAAACCTGAAGTACCAGTGGTTCCCGCCTGAACAACTTGGAATGCGTAAATGCCGCTGATAACGATTTGACCTACTGTTACATTCTGAGCCGTCGGTACTGACAAGTTGGCATTTGAATTTACAGGGTCAGCGGTCAGGGTAATGGCGTTAGCCGTCTGTGCTACCGTGAGTGTACCTGCGGCTACAGGAATCAATTTCGCAGTCCCTGACGTAATTGTCGCTCCCGATGTAGCACTGGTTGCATTACCTAAGCTCGCGTCAGGAGTAACGACGATATTTCCAGTCATGCTGCCGGCATTCTTGAATGTGAAGGTGTTGGACTGGTTCCCGATGGTGATATCACCCAAAATCTTCCCGGACTGCTCATTGTAGAGATTCATGTTAGCCAGGGAATCTGCAATGGCCGTGCCATAGACTGTTGTGGATGGGGTGCCAATGACGCCAGTTGCTGGAGTGTAGCCAACAGAGTAACTGGCTAGCGTACCTTGGTTATCAATCGAAAGATTCATCGAGTTGTTATCGGTATTAATTGCTTGCACAGCACCTGATGCCGTAGTGTAGGTGTTGGCTCCGACTCCATTTACAGTGGCCGTTGAGCCTACATTGGCCCCTGCTGTGAGTCGATCACTGTAGCCTGCAATAACTGCATTTTGGCCATTGTAAATATAACCGTTGAGGATGTTTTCTTTGACCTCAACCGTCGACATGCTGGGATTGTTGGCGCCGGACGTGCCTGTGGTCAGATTGTACGCACTAATTGTGCCGTAGTTATTGAGCTTTACCTGATCGAGCAAGCTTCCACCGGTACTCATGAAAACGGTGTACAGCGTTCCTTTGGAAAGTGCGGAATTTGGCACATTAGAAAATAAACTCGCATCCGCAATACTGGCGTTTGTCGCGCCTACAGAGATATTTCCATAGTTGTTAAGTGAAGTGTTGCTACCACTTAGCCATACACCAATTGTGCGCTGAGGGGTGGTGCCATCATCACCTGAGAAGTAAACCTTGTAACCGTTCTGCGTATAAAAAACATCCCCGTTACTGCTGAGGGTGGCAGTACCATCATTATTTTGGGTAAAAGTGCCTTTGTTATTGGTAATCGTGCCGTAGTTATTAAGGGTTCCGGGTTGCTGTAACTCGAAACCTTCACGATTGTATAAAGTGGCATTGGGAGAAGGTAATCCGGTTGGAAGATCAACCAAACCGGTAACGACCGTGGATGTTGCACCTACGTTAATCGTTGAGGGGTTGGCTACCGATACCGAGTTGTTAAGGTTACCATTGCCATCAGCACTGGACAGCCCAATTACTGTGGTGCCTGGATTTATTGCGACATTGTAGTTGGAAGGATCGGCCAGCAGCAATGCGCCAGATTGACCGTTATAACTACTACAGTTAACCACCCCAGCCCCACCCGCAACACAGGGATTATTAGTACCTGTGGCATAAGCCGAGCCCCCAGTCATCAATGCCGGCAACGCTGCCGCTACCGCGATGTGCAGCGCCTTGCGCCGCGCAATCAATCTTATATCCTTGCTCATGAACTTCCCTCTTCTCCTAAGGTTTTATCAAACATCCTTTTAATGTCCGGATGATCGAAGGAGAGTAGCTATAGAGGGGGTTGGTCAGCCAGTGAAAATCTCACGGATAATATCGGGAAAGCCTCCCGGCATTTCGCATATGGAACAGCCAGCCATGTGAGGCATTAACTCGCAGTAATGCCAAGGCGAATCGCCAGCCTCAGTAATTCGATAGGGGTATTAATACCCAGCTTTTGTTTGATCATGCTCTGATAGTTTGCAACGGTCTTGCTGCTGATTTTAAGGATAATTCCGATTTCATCGAAATCCAGCCCTTCAGCCAGCATCCTGAAAATCTCAAACTCTCTGGCAGATAGCTGTTGTATGGGATGGCTATCTCCATTAAGGCCCAATAGCGCAATCTTTCTGGCGATATCAGCGCTGATGTATATTTGACCTCGTTTGATGGCCTTGAGCGCGTCAACCAGGTCACTGGCGAGACTGTTTTTGGCAAGGTAGCCTTTGGCTCCAGCCTTCAATGCCTGATTTGCAAATGCGGCATTCTCATGCATGGAGAGCACCAGTAATTTTGCATTCGGGTATCGAATAATAATTTTATTTATGGCTTCCATGCCACCTATCCCCGGCATGCTCAGATCCATGACCGTGACGTCAGGCGAATGCTCCCCAAAAAGCTGATAGGCTTCTTCCCCTGATTCTGCTTCTGCAATGACCATGAAACCTGAGTCATGCTCAAGCAGGCGACGTATTCCGGCACGCACGACTGCGTGATCATCTACCAGCATGATGCGAGTTTGATTTATATGATGTGTCATTCCGAACCTTTCATGGGTATCCAAGCCTGAATTTCCGTGCCTTTTCCCGGACGGGTGTTTAGATCAAATCTTCCCCCTAGTCCCTCGACACGTTCCCGCATGCCAGCCAAACCCAGTCCATCCACGGTTGATTCATCGAACCCCTTGCCATTGTCACGAACGCCAATCAGCAAGCCCGATTTCAGTGCTCTGGTTTCAGGGTGGACCTGGATATCTACCAAGTTGGCTGCTGCGTGCCGTGTAATATTGGTCAGACATTCCTGAACTAATCGATAAGCAGCGACCTCGGTGACTTCATCAAATGTTTTCGGACTGTAATTGATTGTCAGTACGCAGGATGTATTTTTGTTGCGGGATCTCCAGGTGTTAACGAGATCATCAAGTGCAGCTGCCAGACCCAATTCATCCAGAATTCCCGGACGCAGTTGCTGAAGCAACCCACTGACCAGGCCTATGAGGTGATGCGAAATTTCGGAGATGGCTAATGCGCTTGCATGGAGTTCCGGGTACTTTTTTTCCGCGTGTTTAAGAATCACGCTGGCGTCTGTATTGATTGCAGCAAGGCATTGTCCGAATTCGTCATGCAGGTCACGGGCCAGGCTTTTTCGCTCGGCCTCCTGCAATGAGATCAGTTGCTGAGAGAGCCTATGGTTGCGCGATATACTCTGTTGCAGAGTTTCCACCATGCGATTGAATTTCTCTCCAATTCGCGATAACTCGGGTAAATCAAAGACAGGTAGCCTTGCCTCCAGGCTTCCACGTTCCAGTTCATTGAGTGCTATCAGGATCTTTTCTGTCGGCTTCAGCGCCTGACCTACAGCCCAGGCAATCATCAGGCTGACCGACACAAAGAATATGCTGGCCAGAACCAGCAGGTCTGATATTTGTTTCCAGATTTCAGCATATTCGTAGCTGGGGTCAGGCGTAATGACCAACTTCCCCAATATCTGATCATGAAATTTTATTTGTCTGACTGTGGGTTCCCATCGGGGAGTTACGGCGTTCAGCAGCACCTCGAACCATGCAGGCGCCTCACCAAGGGGCTTTTGATCGATTCCGGCCTGATTACTGTCAACAACCCGTCCAGTAGCATCTTGCAACTCTATTCGCAGATGGCGCATGTGATTAAGGCGTTGCAGCTGAAATGGCCGGTTGTCCAAGTCGCCTACAATTGCACTTGAGCCATTGAGAATGGGGGTGTCAAACAGGTACAAAGCCAGCTTCTCAGCCGAAGCAATTTCTGCCCGTGCGTTTTGCCTGGCGGCATTGACGTTCATTACAGCACCGGCCAGCATGATGAGCAACAACAGGCCAGTAATAATCAGGTTCAGTCGAAGCTTAAGACTCAATGGAAACCTCAATAGTCAAGTGCGAGCAGAAGCACTATAGCGGGTGAAATTCACAAATGGAATTCATGAAGTTAAAGTCGGGAGGAAATCCCGTGCCATGCAAAAAATATTTTGCTAGAGTTCCGAATCATCAAAAAAGCCTGTGCATTTTGTTGGCGATCTCTAGATTAAGGAAGATTCATGAAGCAGTTGAAATTGAAACCATTGGCGTTGGCAATAGCAGGTGTTTTCTCGATCTACACACAGGCATATGCCGAGAACAAGTCTGAGTCTCTTGAAACCTCTACGGTTGAAGTGGTCGGCACGACCCCGCTGCCCAGTGTCGGTGTGCCCATCAGCCAGGTTCCTGCCAACATTCAGGCGACGTCGGCCAAGACCATAGGCGAACAGCGCTCACTGGATATTTCTGAAGTGCTGGACAAGAACTTTGGCTCGGTGACGATCAACGATACGGTAGGCAACCCTTACCAGCCCGATGTGATTTATCGTGGCTTTACAGCGTCTCCATTGCTTGGCACGCCGCAAGGGTTGTCCGTTTTCGTTGATGGTGTACGCGTCAACGAACCATTTGGGGACATCGTCAACTGGGATCTCATCCCAGCCAATGCCATTGCCAACATTAACTTGATCCCGGGCTCCAACCCGCTTTTTGGACTGAATACCTTGGGTGGTGCACTTTCAGTTCACACCAAGAGCGGTGCCGAGAATCCCGGTTTGTCTGCAACCCTGACGGGCGGCTCCTGGGGGCGTCGTGCGTTCGAGTTTGAGGCTGGTGGAAAAAAAGACCAGTTCGATTACTTTGTTGCAGGCAATATCTTCCACGAAGACGGTTGGCGTGATCATTCCGAAAGCGATGTGAAGCAGTTGTTCACCAAAGTGGGCTGGCAAGATGAGAAGAACAATCTCGATCTATCGCTCATCTTGGCAGATAACCAGATGAACGGCATTCAAGGCTTGCCAAGCGAAATGCTGAGCAACCCGAAAATGGCCTATTCATGGCCTGATCATATCAACAACAAAATGGAAATGATTACCCTCAATGGGAGCCATTTCATAAACGATGACTTGTTGATTGCCGGAAATCTTTATTATCGACATAACCGTGCAAATGGTTTTAATAGTAACGTGAATAACAATTTCGATGGCAGTGCTTATGATTTAGCCAATCCGAATAGTTTCTTGGCAACGAACGCCCTCACGACAACTGATACCGATGGTTTTGGTGGCGCTTTGCAAACAACCCTTCTAGGTGACCTGGCTGGTCACAAGAACCAATTCACCGCTGGGGCAAGTGCTGATTTTGGACGGTCAGATTTCACTAGTGATACACAAATTGCGGATGTGGTTGGCTATCAAACAGTCAGCCTCCAACCTGTGTATACCCCTCAAACAGTCAGACTTAATGCAAAAAATGATTACTACGGCCTGTATGGAACGGATACATTTTCATTTAATGACAAATTGCACCTGACCCTCTCAGGACGTTACAACGTTGCATTCGTTGATTTGTCTGGATCAAGTCTTGATGTTAATGACCCGACCTTGGTCCCCGGAAACTTGAACGGCAATCATCGTTACAGTCGTTTTAATCCGGCGATTGGATTGAACTTCAATCCGTACAAGTCGCTTAACCTCTATGGAGGCTACAACGAAGGAATGCGTGCTCCATCACCCATTGAACTGGCCTGTGCCGATCCTGCCCATCCATGCGCGTTACCAAATGCCTTTGGTGGCGACCCGGACTTGCAGAAAGTGGTGTCCAGAACTTGGGAAGGTGGTGTCCGTGGCACTTTGGGTGAAAGTTTGAATTGGAATGCGGGTCTATTTCGCACTGAAAATAGCAATGACATTGCCTTTATTGCCAGCAACGCTTCCGGCAGTGGTTACTTCCAGAACGTTGGGAAAACACTACGCCAAGGGGTTGAGCTTGGATTGAATGGCAAGGTTGAGAAATTCAGCTTCGCTGCCAATTACAGCTTTATCGATGCGACTTTCCAAACGCCATTTTCTGAAAGCTCACAGTCGAATAGTAGCAATGTGTTAGGAAACATCCAGGTTAATAAGGGTAACTTTATACCAGGAGTACCAAAGCACACCCTTAAAGTGCGTTTAGGTTACCAAATCACCCCTGACTGGGCAGTTGGCAGCAACATTGTGACGGCCTCCAGTCAATATGCGCGTGGGGATGAGAATAACCAGGATGCCAATGGCAAAATTCCTGGCTATACCGTGGTTAACTTCGATACGCATTACAGCGTCAACAGCAACTGGAAGTTGTTTGCCAAGGTTAACAATGTCTTTGACAGAAACTACGCAACCTTTGGCTTGCTTGGCGTAAACGAATTTACTGGCCCAGGTAACACCTACACAACCAATACAGCCAATTGGAACAATAATGACCAATTCCGCACCCCCGCAGCCCCCCGTGCGGCCTGGGTAGGGATTACGTATGAGTTTGATAAGCCCAAAAGCGGATCAGCCAAGACTGACAATGATTGATAGTTTTTTGTTTTGACTTTGAAGGCACGTGACACTGCAAGTAATTCTATGTTTCCCGAATACTTGTGATGTTGCGTGTTTTAATCATTGAAGATGAGCATTTGTTTGGTCGCTCCGTAGTTAAATGGCTAGAGCGATATGGCTATCAATGCAAGTGGGCGACAACGATCGCAGAAGGAAAAGTCCTTTCAAGAGAGTTTCACCCCGATCTGCTTCTGCTTGATTCTCACTTGCCTGATGGCAATGGATTGAATCATTTACCTGAGTTTTCAGAATCAGCAACAAAAATTGTCGTAATCTCTGCTGATATTGAGACTTATCACGATCTCAGCTTAACAAACAACAATGCTGTCAATTACTTAAAAAAGCCAATTGACCTTAATGAGTTGTTGTCTCGATTAAAAGATCTAGAGCCGGATTGCGTGGCATCTTAAGTGGGTATTACAGTACCAGTTTTAGTGTTTTGAACGACAGCTTGTTGATTCGCGTTTAAAACTGAGCCACCTAATGCAGTAATGTGCATCTAAATTTGACCCACGTCGCGATACTGTCCTGCTCAGAGTCTGAGCGGGAGATAAGGAGTGATCGACGTGGCATTATTAAGCGTAATCAGACGGTGGCATCTTCGAGAAGGGATGCCGATCAGGGAGATTTCCCGGCGAACCGGACTATCCCGCAACACCATCAAGAAATACCTGGCTGGAGATATTGTCGAGCCGGCGTACCCTAAGCGACGAAGTCCCAGCAAGCTGGATGCCTTTGCCGACAAGCTCAGCTACTGGCTGAAGATCGAGGCCGGTCGAGGCCGCAAGCAACGATGCAGCCTGAAGCAACTGCATGCAGATCTGGTTGAGCTGGGCTATTCTGGTTCCTATGATCGTGTAACCGCTTTCGCCAGAAACTGGCGGCAGGCTCAGCAAGAAGCTGCCCGGACATCCGGACGTGG
>Ga0265327_10000611_pt1 | contig 59062 bp, 50 predicted proteins | sample 41621metaG_FD_202089 | JGI IMG/M metagenome (GOLD analysis project Ga0265327, IMG submission 202089) | Rhizosphere microbial communities from Carex aquatilis grown in University of Washington, Seatle, WA, United States - 4-16-21 metaG | ecosystem: Host-associated > Plants > Roots > Rhizosphere... | reverse complement strand
CGCAACGATTTAAAATTAATAACAGAACAAGCCGAACGTTGTAAAAAAATTGTTGGAGGATTGCTTAACTTTGCTCGAAAAAATCAGGTCAATTTTGTAGAAATCGATGGCAGAAAATTAATCGAACAAAGTCTCAATTCGCTTATAATTCCAGAGAATATTAAAATTAATATCGAGCAACAAACCAACGATTTGGTTGCAAGACTCGATAATGAACAAATGATTCAGGTGTTAAGCAATTTAATGCGGAATGCGTTTGAAGCAATGACTGACGGTGGCGAATTAACCGCAACGATTGATGGAAACGATAACGACATCATTTTTAAAGTTGCGGACAATGGCACCGGAATAAAAGACGAAGATATGAATAAAATTTTCGAACCGTTTTTTACCACCAAAGGCATTGGCAAAGGCACCGGTCTTGGACTTGCGACAGCTTACGGTGTTATTAAAATGCACAAAGGTCAGATAAATGTTATTTCGAATGCCGATCCGGTAGAAGGTGCAACAGGAACAACGTTTATTATTTCAATACCAAGAAACAGATAATAAATAACTGACTTGCCAACGTCCGCAGGACTTGGCAACGTCAAAATATAAAATAAAATAATACAAAAATTATGAACACTGAAAAGAAAACTATTTTTATTGCCGACGACGATTTAGATTATTTATTTCAAATGAAATTAGCAATCGAAAGTTTTGGTTTTAATGTAATAACTGCCGAAAGTCAAAAGGAAGCCGAAGAATTACTCGAAACAATAAAACCCGATCTGGCAATTTTCGATTTAATGATGGAAAACGATGACAGCGGTTTTGTACTTTGCTACCGAACTAAAAAAAAATATCCCGACGTTCCAATCATTTTGGCAACAGCAGTTGCGTCAGAATCGCGCATTTCATTCAGTTTGGACAGCGAAAGCGAACGCAGTTGGATAAAAGCCGATTTGTATCTCGAAAAAGGAATCCGTCCAGATCAATTGCACAAAGAATTAACTAAACTACTTAAATTATAAAATAATTAAGAATTAGGAATTAAGAATTAGGAATTGTATAAAACTTAATTCTTAATTCTTAATTCTTAATTCCTAATTAAATAAAATGGAACAACTAAAAGTATTAGTGGTTGACGACGAACCCGGCATCAGATCAGGAATTGCAAGAATATTAGAGCATTTTTCTGTGGACTTTCCGTTTCTCGACGAAGGTTTTCAGTTCGAAATACACGAAGCAACAACCGGCGAAGAAGCGATTGAATTTGTTGATAACAACGCTTGCGACATTATGTTGCTCGACAACAAACTTCCGGGAATACAAGGCATCGAAGTACTTGATTATGTCAAGAAAAAAAAGTACGACATTATTGTAGTAATGATTACTTCATTTGCATCGCTCGACCTTGCAGTAAAGGCAACCAACACCGGCGCTTACGATTTTGTTCCGAAACCTTTTACACCGCAGGAATTAAAAACGTCGATGGAGAACACAACCAAGCATTTGTTTCTCCGAAGAATGACGCGCAAATTGCAGAAAGAAGGCAAACAAATCCGTTTTCAGTTTTTATCAGTTCTGTCGCACGAACTAAAAGCGCCGCTCAATGCCATTGAAGGTTATCTGCAAATAATGCAAGAAAAACAAATGGGCAACAATATTGAGTCTTATGAACAAATGATTGAACGTTCCATCGCCCGCGTAAAAGGAATGCGCGGATTGATTATGGATATGCTCGATCTTACACGAATTGAGTCTGGAAAAAAGAACCGCGAAATAAAAGAAGTCAATTTAAATTTTATTGCCCAAACAGCTATCGATACCATTCTGCCTTACGCAATTCAGCGCGACGTGAAAATAAGTTTGACCAAAGAACCTTTGGTCAACTTTAACGCCGATGCCGAAGAAATGGAAATTGTTTTTAATAATTTAATTTCGAACGCGGTAAAATATAATAAAGATCACGGAAGTGTTTTTGTAAATATCCGAGACAATGTTGAACAAATTGAAATAGCAGTTGAAGATACCGGTATCGGTTTGACACCAGAAGAACAATCAAAGCTTTTTAACGAATTTGTGCGCATTAAAAACGAAAAAACTAAACACATATCGGGAACAGGTTTGGGACTTTCTATTGTAAAAAAATTAATTGAATTGTACGGTGGCAACATTAATTTAAAAAGCGAACCCGAAAAAGGTTCGATATTTATAATTGCATTACCAAAAACTTGTCAGATTTAATAAAAAATACAAACTTTATTTTAATTTTGTTTTCTTAACCCAAAAATCGATTTAAATTTTGTCAAGGTTTTAAACTAATGCCAATGAAATTACCAGAAAAAACTGTTGAAAGACTCAGCAAGTATAGAAGAACATTACTCAACTGCATCAAAAGCGGGAAATACAATATTTTTTCGCACGAACTGGCAGCGTTCAACAATCTCACAGCAGTGCAGGTTCGTCGCGATATAATGCTTATCGGCTATTCCGGCAAACTGCGTCATGGCTACGATGTAAAAGAATTAGTTGACGTTATTGGAAATATATTAGACATAGAAGAAGGACAAAACATTGCAGTTGTAGGTTTGGGCGGACTTGGCAAAGCCATTTTGGGTTATATGCAAAACAAACGACCAAAATTAAAAATAGTTGCTGCATTCGATATAGCCACCGATAAAATTGATAAAAATTATGCCGGTATTTTTTGTTATCACAACAATATGATGCAGGAAATTATAAAATCGAAAAATATAACAATTGCAGCATTAACAGTGCCTGCCGATGCCGCAGAAAAAACTGCCGAAAGACTTGTTATTGCCGGCATACGCGGAATATTAAATTTCACACCCGTTCCCTTAACATTAACACAAAACGTATATCTCGAAGAATACGACATCATCACGTCTTTAGAAAAAATCGGATACTTCGTAAAAAAAGCAATTAATAAATAATCTTATGTATGAAAATACATACTTCGATGGAAAGTCTGTGCGAAATTAAAAACGCAGTTGTTACAACCGGTTCGTTCGACGGCGTGCATCATGGACACAGTTATATCATCGGTCTGATGAATAAATTAGCAAAGCAAATTAATGGCGAATCTGTCTTAATAACATTTCATCCGCACCCGCGCAAAGTTTTAAATCCCGAAAGTAAAGAACAACTCATACTTTCGCAACGAGAAAAGATGAAAGCATTAGAAGCTACCGGACTTGACCATGTTGTAGTCATTACATTTACAATTGAATTTGCAAAAATGTCGCCCATGGATTTTATCCGCAAATATATTGTAGAAAGAATCCACGCAAAAAAAGTAATAATTGGTTACGACCACGCTTTTGGCGCAAACCGCGAAGGCAATTTTGAATATCTGTACGAACTTGGCAAATATTACGGTTTCGAAGTCATAGAAATTGAAGCGCAAGATGTCAAACACGTTTCGGTAAGTTCTACAAAAATCCGTCGCGCATTAATGGACGGCGACATTTTGCGGGCAAATGATTATTTGGGACATTCGTACATTGTCGAAGGTAAAGTTATTCACGGTTCGCGATTGGGGCGCAAGATTGGTTTCAGAACTGCAAACGTCAAAATAGAAGAAGACGTAAAACTGCTACCATATACCGGCGTTTATATAGTGAAAGTCAATATAGAAAACAAAAACTATAAAGGCATTGTACACATCAGCCGAACAGAAAATATTGCAAGTGGAAAAGAATCCAACCGCATTTTAAAAGTACATATTTTAGATTTTAATGACGACATTTACGACCAGTACATTTGTCTTTCGTTTATAGGCAGATTGCGCGACGTTAAAGAATTTCGCAATGTAAACAGTTTGATAAATCAGCTAAAGGCTGACAGAAATTCTGTTGCGCAACTAAAACTTACCGACGAAAAACGTTGGAATATCAGCGCTTAAAAATACAAATCTCTTTCGCCATTTTTAATGCGCGCCAATCTTTCAATAACCGAAGGCGCATCTTTTTCAAGTTCGTCCAATTTTCTACCAATTAGTTTATACCCTTTTACTTTTGTGTCGTCGGTTGCATAATCTTCGAGATATTCGGATAAAGTAAGAATTGCATTTTTGGTACAGAACCTTTTGATAAATCCGGGAACAGAAAATTCCATAAAATGCTCGCCGGTTCTGCCAATGCGATAACAACCGGTGCAAAACGAAGGGAGATAATCTTTATCAATCAATTCATCAATTACATCGCCAAGCGAGCGCGTGTCGTTAATCTGAAACTGCTCAATATTTAAATCCTGATTGTCTGCATTTTTTTTGCTATAACCGCCCAACTGAATATTTGTACCGGCATCAATTTGCGAAACACCAAAACGCAACACCTGATCGCGTATTTCAACAGGTTCGCGGGCAGTTAAAATCATTCCGGTATAAGGCACTGCCAGACGCAAAATTGCAACTAACTTTACAAAATCTTCGTCCGAAACTTCGTGTTGTTTAACAATATCAAGTCCAGACGCATTTTTAACACGCGGGAAAGAAATTGTATGCGGTCCGACATTGTAAGCGGCTTCGAAATGGTTAACATGTCGCACCAAAGACAACACTTCGAAACGCCAGTCGTACAAACCGAAAAGAACACCAATGCCAACGTCGTCAATACCGGCTTCCTGCGCACGGTCAAGCGCTGTTAAACGCCAATCGTAATTGCGTTTCTGTCCGCCAAGGTGAACTTCTTTATAAGCGTCTGGATGATAAGTCTCTTGAAAAACCTGATACGTTCCTATTTTTGAATTTTTAATTGTGCGGAAGCCTTCAATGTCAAACGGAGCAGCATTTATATTTACGCGACGTATTTCGCCGTTGCCTTCTTTGACAGAATAAACCGTTTCGACGCAGTGCGCAATAAACTCTGCGCTATAATCGGGATGTTCACCAAAAACAAGAATAAGTCTTTTTTGTCCGGTTGATTCTAAATAACGAACGTCTTCGATAATTTGTTCGTCATCTAAAGTTAATCGCACCTGATCTTTATTGCTTGCGCGGAAACCGCAATACCGGCAATTGTTAGTACATTTATTTCCGATATACATTGGTGCAAATAAAACAATGCGGTCGCCATAAATACGCTCTTTCAGCGTTCTGGCGCCTTGTTTTATTTCATTAATTAAAACAGGATCGGTTGTGTTAACCAATACGGCAGTTTCTTCGAGACTTAACCGGTTTTTGTCCAACGATTTTGCAATAACTTCGCGTACTCTTTCGGGCGACGGTTTTGTTTGTTCGATAAAATTCCATATTTCTTGCGGATCGATAAACGGTTTCATGCGTTCGTCGGGTATATTATATTTTTCGGGATGATATATCATAATTGTTAATTAAGTAAATGGACAATTGATAATGGACAATGGACAATTCGCAAAGCGGTGTAAAATAGTTTATTGATATGAATTGAATACCATAAAAATTATGTTCACATACTTAATAATTGTCAATTTAAATTCGGTGTAAATTTAGTAATTGTTATATTATGATTCACCTTATTTTTTTATGATTTTAAACATAACTAAGCAAAAAAAGGGAGCGCAAAAATGGCGTTCCCCAAATAAATTAAAATGTAAACTAAAAACAATTAATTATTGAGTGTTCCTACAACTTTATATTGTATTCCGGTTTGTGTAGGAATCTCTCTGTACAAAAAATTATCATATTCCCAATAAATCTTGCCATCAATCTGCACTTGTTCAACGCCATCTTGTGGCAATTGCGGCACAATCATTCCAATTTTTGGTTCAACAACTTCATAATTTTCGGTATTATTAACGCGCTGGTAATAACAACCCGATGCGTAATAGTAATTTAATCCTTCGAAAGTAAGAAGCGCAAGTCCGAGAGGAATAAAACTCAAACGCATTCCATAAGGCGGCGCCATCGCAACATACACATTGTTGCGATATCCATAATAAAAACCGTCGTGATAATAATAGTTTGAGCCGTTGTGTATAATAACTCTATGTCCTTCGGGAATAACTTTAATAATTCTTTCCTGACGCGGTTTTATAACAATTCTGTTTTCTCTATGAAAATTACCGTTTCTATCGTGGACGGCATTATTTCTATTATCATTCCTAATATTATTTCTATTATCGTTTACTTCATTGTTGTGTATGACATTTGGTTTATTTTGGTTTACGACATTTGGTTTATTTTCGTGTACAACATTAGGTTTATTATTGCGATTTCCATTATTTCTGTTGTCGTGCTTATCTTTGTCTTTGTTTTCCTTTTTATCTTTGTCCTTTTTGTTTTTGTCTTCATTATTTTGCGCATGGATTGTGCTGCACAACAAAAACATGAATAATAAACCAAAAATAAAACTCCCTTTTACTTTTAGCGAAATTTTTTCTTTTTTCATTTTTAAATAGATTAATATTATTTTCTTTTATATCGACAATCGATAAACCAAATGGTTTCTTTTAACTAAACGTAAAATTAATAAATGTTATGATATAAACGTTGGTTATCGATTCTATTTTTATAGATTTTTAGCATAATTTTGATTGAACCTAAAAACCTAAAATCAAATTTGAACCACAAAGGCGCTCTAAGGGTTTTCACCAAGTCACGCAAAGCAAAAAAAGTGAATGAAAAAACTAAGTGAAACTTTGTGAAATCCTTTGTGTTACTTTGTGGTTTTCTATTTTAATTTACATTTTCAAGTTGAAATTATTTAAACAGCCGTCTTTTTGCAATGCCCTAATTGTTTTGCATTTTTTACTAATCGACAAATTAATATTTGCAATAAATACTAATTTTAATAATTGAGTTGCAATAACTGCAAATATCTAAATTTTACAACCGGTTTATTTACGAAATTAGTCTTTTTTGCAAAAATTTTAAAACGCCAAGTAAAAAGTCGTTTTGAAGACACACTTGTTCGACCTACATTTGTGGAATAAATTCATAAATGGCATTTTAGTTGGAACAGGAGACACAGGTGGTCAAAATGCTCATTATGGATTGTCAACTACAAAATTGGCAATTTTGGGTAATTCAGTGGTGTTGGATTATCAAGCAGCTTTTAAGGGCATAATTGATGACTTCCGCGTTTACAAAGGAGTATTATCAATAAACGATATTCAACAACTTTATAATGAGAAGTAATAAAACACGGCAGCGTCGCACCTGCCGTCGTTTAATAAAAATATCACAACATGCACCTTAAAAATTGAAATTGACACCAAAAAAAGTCACAACATGCACCTTAAAAATTGAAATTGACACCAAAAAAAGTCACAACATGCACCTTAAAAATTGAAATTGACACCAAAAAAAGTCACAACATGCACCTTAAAAATTGAAATTGACTCCAAAAAAAGTCACAACATGCACCTTAAAAATTGAAATTGACGCCAAAAAAAGTAACAACATGCACCTTAAAAATTGAAATTGACACCAAAAAAAGTAACAACATGCAACAAAAAAATAGAACAATCAGGAAAAAATAAAAAAAATATAAAATATTTTTTTGCCTGTAAAATTATAATATTTGAGCCAAAACGTATATTAATGTATAAAAAATACAAAATATAGAATATTTTATAAGAAATTAGAGTCATAGATAACACATATAACAAAAAAAACATGACAAAAAATTTGGTAATTACAAAAATAGTATTTATATTTGCATCGTTAATTGAGTGTTATGCCAGTTAAAAATAATTAAACTAATAAAAACAATGATGCGAGATTAACAGAACAAAAAAACAATTGGTATAACAATCACTCGTATCGCAAATATTTTTTATATGAAAAGAAAATATTTATCAATCGGACAATTTAAAAAGTCCGGGTTTGTCGTAAAGGCGAATAAAATAATCGGTTATCTGCGCCGCGACATAAACGACCTAAAGGTGTGTAACATCACCGACCAAGAGATTACCGATTTGAAAACGCAGGCAGACACTGCAGCCGCACTGATGAACGAATCACAGACCATCGGTAAGCGCAAAGAAGCAGTAAAAGCCAAAACGCAAAGTCGTGACGGATTAATGTCGTTGGTGCTACAAACAAAAGCTACACTAACGCACTATTACGGTGCAAACGAAAGCGTCGAGCATTTTCAGGTAAAAGGCGTGTCGTTAATGACCGACACAGAATTTGTAGCTGCCACCGGCGATTTTATTCAATCGTTGCAGGCAAATACCGATGCGCAGAAAAATGGTGGAATAACCACCGCAGTGTTAAACGCTTTGGTCGATGCACGACAAAATTTTGTCGATGCAATAGACCAGGTAAATGCAATCAATATCGAAAGGAGCGTGCAAACCCGTACACGAAAAGAAACGTTCGAAAACGTGTATTCAAAAATTGCACTCTTAGCCGACATTGCCAAAACATACTGGCAATCGAAGAACGACAGTCGATATTTCGATTATGTGCTGATGCCAAGAAGCAAATCGAACGCTTCGCCGCCCTCTCCTACTCCGGCTGCAACGGCAAACACAACCACAAATCCGGTTGCAAATGCCGAAACGCCAATTGCAACCAATAACACGGTTGCATAAGTAGAATGACAAAAAAACCTCGATAATAATTATCGGGGTTTTTTGTTTGCAATAAATTGACAAAAGCGATTAAACATTTTTAATTGTTTTGATAAAATTGTATATTTGCCGTAATTAAAATAAAAATAATGGAAACTTTTTTAATTGAAATAGACCAAAGTAAACACGATTTTTTTATAAATCTAATGAACGAATTTACATTTATAAAACGAATCGAAACACTTGAACCGGAAAATATGCCAGAGATATACGCAGCCATCGAAGAATCTGAAAAAGACATCGAAACCGGCAACTTTATTTCACAATCAGACATTAAATCGGAATATTTAATTTTATAGTGCCTTTGTATAATAAAATCAAAAATTCCGCTACAGAGATATTCGGTTCTAATAAAATTCAATACAAAACCGGTCAAATTTTGTAATTTTGAGTTCAACCTTTATTAAATTTATCCATTTCACGCCTTATCTGTTCATTCCATCCCGCCGCAATACCTGTCGTTTAAAAAATATTTATTTATTTTTGTAACTTTTTTCAAACTCATACGTCTTATATAAAAATTGGTTGATAATAAATTATAAAAAATATCTGAAAATGAAAAAACTATTCCTTTCTACATTAGCAGCAATTATTTTATTGGTATCCTGCGAACCGATAGAACGCATCACCATGCAAAAAACTATTGCATTTCAGCAAGGTAGTGCGCAAGGGCGCATTATAGATTTAAGCAGCGCATCGCACAGCGATTATGGTTTTGTTTACGACACCCTAAACAGCGGCATGACAGGTCAACACAAGTTTTCTATGGGACAACCATCTCGTGGAGATTTTACAGGTGCACTTAACATACCTTATGGTAATTGGCTTTTGCGCACGTACGTAAAAGAAAACAGCGGCACTTTGTATGGTAATGATTTAAGCGTTTATGTTGCATATCCGGTAATACAATCAGCACAAACATCAAATTTAACTTACAATTCGGCAGCCATTGCAACTGTAATTTACGCAAATAACAATATTGTTACTGTTTCAATTGAATATGGAAGCACAACGGTTTATGGAAATCAGCTAAATGTTTCAGCGCCTTTAATTGACAACATTGCAAGTGCTATAAATGTTCAATTAACCGGACTTACGCGTCTTACAACTTATCATTGTAGAATTAAGATTCAAAGCGACGGAGGAATAGTTTATGGAAACGACATTAGTTTTATCACTCCCGATTATCCAAAACCAATTTTTCTATCGCAACAAGCATCAAATATATCGAATACTTCGGCTTCATTATCTGCAGTAATAATACCTAACAATGGCAAAATAAGTGTATCTTTCCAATATGGTACTACGACATCTTACGGTTCAACAATTATTTCAAGCTCCGATACAATAAATGGCAGTAATTCAATTACAGTCAATTCATCACTTACCGGACTTACACCTTCAACTATTTATCATTGCAGAGTCAAAACTGTTGGAGTTGCCGGAATTATTAATAGCGACGATTTTAGTTTTACAACAACTGCGACACCAGTTCCGTTTGTAGTCAGCATATCAACAGTTAATGTTGATGTGTCTGGAGCAATGCTAAAAGGTATTGCAAATGCTAATAATTTACAATCACAAGTTACTTTCGAATATGGAACCACTACAGATTATGGACAAACTGTTACTCCTGTTCCAAATGTTATAGCAGGAGCAACTCCAACATCAGTTATAGCAACTATTTCTGGTTTGAATAATTACACAACTTACCATTATCGATTAAAAATAACAAATAATATTTACAATCCGGTATATTCCGCAGATAGTACATTCTTTACCCAACCATCACCTTATGTTGTAGATGTAGATGGAAACAAATATACCAACGTATTAATCGGAACTCAAACTTGGATGGTCGAAAACCTGAAAGTTAGACATTATCGAGAAGGAAATCCAATAACAATAATATCAAACAACTCTGATTGGCACCTTCCATTCGCTGGTGCAGGTTGGTACAATAATGATTCTGCAACCTATAACAATTCTTATGGACTTCTATATAATGGATATATTGCTAATTTGAATGTCTCGGTTTGCCCAATTGGATGGCACGTTCCCAACGATGTTGATTGGTCAACTTTATCAAATTACTTAGGAGGTGATAGTATAGCAGGTGGCAAATTAAAAGAATCAGGTACAGCACATTGGTTAGTTCCAAATACTGGCGCTACAAACCAAAGTGGTTTTACTGCTCTGGCAGGAGGTATGCGCAATGGTTTAGGCAATTTCGAGCAAATAGGAACTGGAGCATATTATTGGTCAACTGCTCCCAATTATCCATACGATTTTTCTAAAACGAATGTCAATAGTGTAATGTATAATAACGATTCTATTTATCGCGACCCAAATGTTTATATTCAACCAGGATATTCAATCCGATGCATCAAAGATTCAAAGAAATAATTTAAGAAAACACGGCAGCGTCGCCAGACCTGCCGTCGTTTTAATAAGTTTACAAATTTAAACGCTTCCATGTCCTACGGACGATGGAAGGTTTGACACGAAAAACCTTCCATCGTCCGCAGGACATGGAAGCGTTAAAAAAAAATTGTCTAATTTTGTAACATTAAAATGCAAAATCATTATTAAAAACAATATATCATGCAAAAATTCATCTTTACCATCTGTTTAACTTTTTTGGTTATAAAAAGTTTTAGTCAAATGTCGGACAACCGCCGCATTGATCAAATATCATTCGATTACAAGAACGACAAAATAACCATCAATTACAATCTTGCGAATTGTAAAACGTCTGACAGGTTTCTTGTGCGCATCGAAGCATACAAGACAAAGAACAACACGCCCATAAACGAAGCAAAAACTTTTACAGGCGATGTCAATCAAGTTGCAGGCGGTGGAAATAAAACTGTTGTATGGGATATTAAAAGCGACGGCATCACTTCCGATGGCGAACAAATCTATTTCAGAATAGTTGCAACACTTGCGCCCGATGTAAATCTATCTAAAGGTATGATAGTTTCCACAGTTTTTCCGGGTATGGGATTAAGTTCCGTAGGTGGTAATAACCAAATATGGCAAACAATAGCTGGTTATGGATTTCTTGCAGGTGGCGTTTACTATGGTTTAAAGTCGAATACAGCAATGAACAATTATAAAGCAACAACCGTACCTGCCGACGCCGACGCTTTCCAGAGCGATGCCAAAACTTATCGCACGTATGCAATAACAAGTGTAGGTGTAGCGGCTTGCGTTTGGGCGTACAATTATTATGTTCTTAATAAGACAGCCAAAAGCGTCAGAAAATTAGAGCCACAGCAAATAATCAACAATCCGCGTTACGAAATTATTTCGGGTACAACGCCGTCAAAAGAAATAAACACACAAGGATTGCCACCCAATTTATTTGCCGAGCTCAACTTTGTCGATGCCAATGCAAACGGAATTCTCGAAGCATTAGAGAAATCTGAACTGTCAATCAAAATTACCAATCAAGGCAAAGGCGCTGCCATGAAAGTCCACATAAAAGTTACCGACAACAAACCCGACTCGTATTTAAAAATAACGAACCCCGAACAAGCAATTAATCTTATTGGACCAGACCAAAGTGTTACAATAAAAATTCCCATCGAAGCCGGCGTCGATATAAAAACCGACGAACACCGTTTGACAATCGAAGTTACCGAATATTACCACTTCGACATGGATCCGTTTTATTTGAAACTCCAAACTTTCGCTTATCCGTCGGCACAATTGGTTTATGCCGGTTACGAAGTTATAGACAAAGGCGAAGGAACTGGCGCTGTTATCGAAGATGGTCAATTGCAATCCGGCGAACAAGTCAAACTAAAATTAACCGTTCAAAATACCGGACAATCCATTGCCAAAGGCGTTGCATATAAAATAGTATCGACCAACAGCGAAATCCGTTTTCTGAATGACAATGCTGGAACACTTGGCAATATGCAATTAGGCGAAACAAAAAATTTCTATGTAACAATGCAGGTTACAAAACGGTTTACTTCGACAGAAAATCTGCCGATATTCTTGACATTGACCGAAGATTTACACAAAGGCGATTTGAAAGATTTTCAAATTCCAATTGCATTAAACCAAAAACCACCGCAACCCAATATTGTAACCGTTCAGTCGGACTTTAGTAAATTGCAGAAAAACGTTGCGTCGTTCGAATACAATTCCAAAAAGTTTACAACCGCAAGCAATATTATCGACATAAAAAGTTTTGTACCTGCAACCATCAAACGACCAAAATCGATTGGCGTAGTTTTTGGAATTAAGAAATACAAAGAATTAGCACCGGCGCCTTATGCCGACAATGATGCTTCGCTGATGAAAGAATATTTCGAAAAAGTATTGGGCGTTGAACAAGTTATACTTTATACCAACAATGAAGTTTCGGGTTTTATTTTCGACGACGTGTTTAATGCTGCCAACGGCGAATTGCAAAAAGCAGTTGTTAAAGGCGAAACCGAAGTATTTATTTATTACAGCGGTCACGGAATACCAGACAAAACCGGCGACAACACATATCTTTTCCCCAGCGACGGAAAAATTTCGCGTCTCGAAATGCAAGGTTACAACACCGATAAACTTTACGAGAATCTGGAAAAACTCGGTGCAAAACACGTAACCGTAATTCTTGATGCTTGTTTCAGCGGCTCGTCGCGCAGCACCGGAACAATTCAAACTGAAAATCTGGTGGCGTTAAAAGGCATCAAAATAAAACCAAAAAAACAAACGTGGAACGACAATCCTAATTTTACAGTTATCAACTCATCAACCGGCGAAGAAACATCGCTTGGTTACGACGCATCAGAAAGTGGTTTGTTTACTTATTTCTTATGCGCTGGACTTCAAGGCAAAGCCGACGCAAATGGCGACAAGAAAATTACATTAGGCGAGTTGAAAGATTATGTAATTAAGAATGTAATGGAAACGTCGCAAAAAATAAGCGGTTTACAAACACCACAATTTTATGGCGACGATAATATTGTTATAACTACTTATTAAGAAATCAGTAATTACGTTGCTCGCAAACTAATTGCAAACTTTAGTGCGCGTCGAAACTGTTTTTATCGAAAAAAAATATAATTTCGCGAATATTTAACAAACGACATGTTAATATTCGCGAAATTTGTATTTTATAGAAACATCAATTAATTTTAAAATTTTAATAATATTAATTTTGAACGACAAAGCAGATATTAAAAACATTGCAATTCAAACAATAACCGCCGAGGGAAATGCAGTTTTGAATCTGACAAAATATATCGACGACGATTTTGAAAAAGCAGTAAACTTAATTTTGCACAGCAATGGCAGGGTTATAATGACAGGAATTGGTAAAAGCGCTATCATCGCACAAAAAATTGTTGCGACGCTTAACTCTACCGGAACACCTGCAATTTTTATGCACGCTGCCGACGCTATTCACGGCGACTTGGGAATTATTCTCGAAGACGACATTGTAATTTGTCTGTCGAAAAGCGGCAACACGCCCGAAATAAAAGTTTTGATTCCGTATTTAAAAAATTTCGGTAATCCTATAATTGCAATGGTTTCGAATTTGAATTCATATTTGGCAGAACAGGCAGATTTAGTTTTAAAAGCAGTAATCGACAAAGAAGCCGGACTAAATGATTTAGTTCCGACAACATCAACAACATCGCAATTGGTTTTGGGCGACGCACTGGCAGTCGCTTTACTCGAATGTCGCGGATTTACAACCGACGATTTTGCAAAAGTACATCCGGGCGGAACATTGGGCAAAAAACTTTATTTACGCATCTCCGATTTATATACGCACAACGAAGTTCCAAAAGTTTTGCCCGATGATAAAATACAAAAAATAATTTTCGAAATCTCATCAAAACGCATGGGTGCGACGGCTGTTGTTGATGAATCGGGGAAATTGTGCGGCATAATTACCGACGGCGATTTAAGGAGAATGTTGCAAAAAAACGAACCACTCGAAAATATAAAAGCTGAATCGATAATGAGCAAAAATCCCAAGACTGTAGAACCAGATATGCTTGCAATTAATGCGTTTGATTTAATGAAGAAAAACAGTATATCAAATCTTATCGTAACAGAAAACAATACTTATTTAGGCTTCGTCCACCTGCACGATATTTTGCGCGAAGGAATTGTTTAATTTAATAAAAAACCAAAATAAATAAATGGCAACTCAAGAAGAAAAAAATAAAGCATATAAAGAAATGTCGTTCTTGCAACACCTCGATCAACTGCGCTGGCATTTGGTGCGGTCGGCATTTGCAGTGGTAGTTTTTGCAGGGCTGGCATTTACATTTCGCAAAATTGTTTTCGATAAAATATTATTAGGTCCGCGTAATCCGGCATTTTTCACAAACGATTTATTGTGCCGTTTAAGCCGTTGGTCTGGCATGTCGAGTATTTGCATAAACTCGCACCCGTTCCAGATAATCAACATCAATATGGCGGGACAATTCACCACGCATATAACCGTATCGCTGATGGCTGGAATAATTTGTTCCGTTCCATACATCTTGTGGGAACTTTGGACTTTTATAAAACCGGCTTTATACGAAAAAGAACAAAAATATGCACGAGGAACTGTTCTTATTATGAGTTTATTATTTTTTACTGGCGTGTGTTTTGGATATTACATCATCGCTCCTTTTTCAGTACATTTTTTGGGCTCGTATAGTGTAAGCGATCAGGTAGTCAACAATATCAATCTCGATTCATATTTATCAATAATTACGGCAGTAGTGTTTGCAGGCGGAATTGTTTTTGAACTTCCGGTAATTATATTCTTTTTGACAAAAATAGGTTTGGTAACGCCACAATTTCTTGTAAAATACCGGAAACATGCAATTATTGTCAACCTGATTGTTGCCGCCGTTATCAGCACACCCGATGTATTCAGTCAGGTTTTGGTAGCGATACCTTTGTTTGGACTTTATGAAGCAGGAATTGTCATTTCTAAACGTGTAATAAAAGATAAACTTAAAAAAGAAAAATTGGCGCAAAGTAAATAAAATAATAATTTTGCCGTTATTGAATACTTAAACCAATGTAAGTAATTATGAAACAAAAAAATTACATTTTATTATTTTTATTTTTGTCTATTGTTGTGCCAGTTTTGGGACAATCTACAAAACTACGAGGCAAAGTTACCGATAGTCAAACAAAAGAAGTATTGCCTTTTGTTACCGTACATTTTACAAAAACAAGCATCGGCACAATTACCGATTTCAATGGCGAATATTTTCTCGAAACACGCGAGAAAGTTGATTCCGTTATGATTTCGTGCATTGGTTACAAAACAATTACAAGACCAATCGTCAAACGAAGTTTCCAGACTATAGACATTCAATTAGAATCGTCAAATACAAATTTGCCCGAAATAGTGGTACACGCAGGCGAAAATCCGGCACATATTTTATTGCGCAAAATTGTTGCAAACAAAGAAAACAACAATCCCGAAAAAATCGAAGCCTATCAATACGAAGTTTACAACAAAATGGAAATCGACGTAAATAATATTGACGCGAAATACCGCGAAAAAAAAATATTCAAACATTTCCAGTTTATATTTGATTATATGGACACATCGGCAGTTACCGGTAAAAATTTTCTGCCCATATTTATTTCAGAAACTTTCTCGGATTACTACTACCGCAAAAAACCAAAGGCAGACAAAGAAGTCATTAAGGCAAATAAAATATCGGGTATGGAAAACAAAAGCATCACCCAATTTACCGGACAAATTTACCAGAAGATAAATGTTTATGACAATTATATGGAAATTTTTTCGAAACCATTTGTCAGCCCGATTGCGAGTTTTGGATTACTTTCTTACGAATATTATTTAGTTGACAGCGCGGTTGAAGAACACCATAAAATTTATCACGTAACATTTAAACCGCGACGTAAACAAGAACTTACTTTTACGGGCGAATTTTGGGTACACGACAGCACGTTTGCAATAAAAAAAGCTGTTCTACGTATTGCCAAAGATGCAAATATAAACTTTGTAAACGATTTGGTACTCGAACACGAATTTAAACACGTCAACGATCAATATTGGATGTTAAGTAAAGAAAGTATTTTTGTCGATTTCAATTTATCAGACAGCACCACCGGCTTTTTTGCGCGGCGTTCAACATCTTACCGCAACTTTGTACTTAACCAGCCGCATGATGATAAATTTTATGATCGCGCAACCGGTCATGCTATAGAAGTAAAAGACGATGCTCTCCAGAAAAACGACGATTACTGGGACAACATGCGTCCCGATTCACTTTCGAAACGCGAACTTGGCATTTATAAAATGATCGACACTATTCAGGAAGTGCCGGTTTACAAAACTTATGTTGACATCATAACATTAATAGTTTCGGGATACAAAGAATTTAAATACTTTGACATCGGACCATACCCAACAATGTACAGCTACAACCTGATTGAAGGAAGCCGGTTTAGATTTGGAGGACGAACAAGCGTTAATGTCAGCGAAAATATTTTTTTTAACGGCTATATTGCTTATGGAATAAAAGACAACGCATTTAAATATGCCGTTGGTTCGTCGTACTATTTTAATAAATCGCCAGAACGGCTGGCGCAAATTTCATATAAAGACGACTTAGAACAATTCGGCAAAGACCCAAATACATTAATTTCGACTGACAACATTTTAGGTTCAATTTTTAGCCGGACTGTCGCCACAAAACTAAACCGCGTCCGCGAATTTGACGCATCTTATGAACACGAATGGTTTCCGGGTTTTGCCAATACACTTACTTTAAAACGGCGGAAAATTTTCACTTACGGTACCAGCGACATCATGCCAAAATTATTCGATACGTTGCCTGCGCCAAACATCAAGACATCAGAATTTGTTTTAAACACGCGCTTTGCTTATGACGAAAAATTTATTGTCGGCAAACGCGACCGCACAAGCATTGGAACAGATTTCCCGATATTGCAGGCAAATTTTGTTTTAGGTATCAAAGGACTTTTAAAAGGCGATTTTAATTATCAGAAAATGAGTTTTAGTATCGATCACGATTTAAACATAAATCCGTTTGGTCATACTTTTTATACTTTTGAATACGGCAAAGTTTTTGGACAACTGCCTTTTTATTTACTTAAAATGCACGAAGGCAACGAAACCTATTGGTATAACAACGCTTTCAATTTAATGAACTATTACGAATTTGTCAGCGACGAATATTTAAGTTTCAAAATAACGCACCATTTCGACGGACTTTTCTTTAATAAAATACCTTTGCTTCGAAAACTTAAATTACGCGAAGTAGTTGCTATAAACGGTGTCTTTGGTAGTTTGCGAACAGAAAACGATTCGATACATACTATATTAAAACCCTTTGAATATGGATTAGGTTGGTTTTCGAAACAGCAAAAATCTTATTTTGGCGTCCATCTGCCAAAACCTTATTACGAGTTGAGTGCAGGAGTCGAAAATATTCTTTCTATAATTCGAATAGATGCTTTGTGGCGCATGTCATATATTGACCCAACTTATGTAAAAGAACACGGCGTGTCAACATTTGGAATCCGTGCAACTTTGCAATTGCGGTTTTAATGTCTAAAGAAGTGTCATTGTAAGCAACACAATAACAAAACCAATAATAAAACTACTGTAAACCTGTGCAGGATGATGTTTACGAAGGATAAGCCTTGCGTAACCTAAAAGTCCGGCGACAAAAACAAATATCATCAACGGCGACAAAATATCTATCGGAAAACGAAACCATATTGCAATCAACATACCTATAAGTCCACCGGCGCCAATCAAATGCGCGCTGATTTTCCATCGAATAGAAATCAGCATTGTAATAAATAAAACCAATGTTGACGAAATTAAAAACGTCTTAACCAAATGAAACGATGGCGCATTGATATTTTTTAAATAATAATATGCGATGTTGTAAAAAATAAAAGTGATAAAAAGCGGTATTATTCTTTCGCGTTTTTCGTCCAAACGATAATATTTCAACATTTTCAATAAACGCAATAATGGTATTCCGGCAAGTGGTAAAACGAAAGTTGTAATAAAAATAAACAGACTGATAATTACTTTTGCTTTAAAATTTAAAAACATTAATAACGGCGCGTAATTCTCCAATATTAAAAATGCATAAGTGGGTATTAATAAAGGATGTGCTAAAACGCTGATGATTTTTGAGATATTTTTTTGCGTATTCATAATCTTTGGATTTATATTTAAAACTAAAACGTACTTGGTGTTATAAAATTTTAAAAGAGTAATCTAAATCATTTTTTATAACTCTTTTCTTAAACGCGCCACCGGAATATTCAATTGTTCGCGGTATTTGGCAACTGTTCTGCGTGCAATCTGATAACCTTTAGTTTGTAAAATTTTTGCAAGTTTCTCGTCTGTAAGCGGACGGCGTTTGCTTTCAACATCGATGCAGTCTTTCAGAATTTTTTTTATTTCGCGTGTCGAAACTTCTTCACCGCTGTCGGTTTGCATTCCTTCGGAGAAAAAATATTTGAGCGCAAAAATTCCAAAATGCGTTTGTATATATTTGCTGTTTGCCACGCGCGAAATGGTCGAAATATCCAAGCCTGTTTTCTCGGCAATGTCTTTCAGAATCATCGGTCTTAGTTGGGTATCGTCGCCTTCGATAAAATATTCGCGTTGAAATTCGATAATGGCATTCATTGTAAGCAGCAATGTGTTTTGCCGTTGCTTGATTGCATCGATAAACCATTTTGCCGAATCAAGTTTTTGTTTGACAAAAGTTACGGCTTCTTTTTGCTGACGTGTTTGGTTCTTTTTATTAGTCGAATAATTTTCGAGCAAATCGGCATAACTTCTATTGACGCGCAATTCAGGTGCATTGCGCGAATTGAGTTGAAGTTGAATTGTTCCATCTGCCACATCGAGAATAAAATCGGGAATAATATGTTCGGCAGACTTTCCGCTACTATCGGCAAAAGAGCCACCCGGCTTTGGATTTAGTTTTAATATTTCGTCAATGGCATCTTTCAGGTCGCTTTCCAAAATTGATAACCGGCTGATTATTTTGTCGTAATGTTTTTTAGTAAATTCGTCAAAATAATCTTGCAAAATATGGTACGCGCATTTTGTTATTTTATTTTTATTTTTTCGTTTTATCTGCAACAACAGACATTCCTGCAAAGTTCGCGCGCCAACACCGGCAGGATCGAGTCCTTGAATAATTTCTAAAATTGCAAGCAACTCTTTTTCGTCGGTAGTTATGTTTTGCGCGAATGCCAGATCGTCAGCAATCGCATCGATTTCGCGCCGCAAATATCCGTCGTCATCAACATTTCCAAGAATGTAAGTCGCCAAAATCATTTGTCTGTCCGACATAACTTTTAAACCCAACTGGCTTTCGAGATGTTCCTGAAATGTAACGTTAACTGAAAAAGGAATTTCTGCTTTTTTATCGTCTTTCGAGTAATTGTTTGCTGACAGTTTGTAACTTGGCACGTCATCGTCTTCGTCGGCAATATAATCTTCTAATGAAAATTCGTCTTGTTTATCGTCATTTGTTTCTTTTTCGGGAACATCATCGTCATCATCAAAATTGCTATCATCGTCATATTCCGACAATGGTTCGTCAGAATCTTCGGAGCCTTCTTCGAGCACCGGATTTTCTTCCATTTCTTTTTTGATGCGTTGCTCCAACTGTATCGTAGGGATTTCCAGCAATTTAATCAACTGAATTTGTTGCGGCGATAATTTTTGCAGTAATTTTTGTTGTAAACTTTGTTTTAACATACGTAAAATTTTTCAGTCAATAAATTTTTGATTTAAAAATACAATTGCATAAATATTAATAAACTACCACAAATTATTTTTCTGAAATTTCATTAATATCGCGTAAACAAAAATATAAACATTTTGAAAAATACAGAATTTTTTTGGAATAATATTTGTAACACTGACGATTTTTTTGATTTTTTTTAGACCTGTCAATGCTTTGAAAGATTTTTTCGAAATAGAAAATTTCATTAATGAAATTTAACTTTTAAAAAAGTAAAATTTTTCGCAATTTTGTTTTTCAGAATTTGCAAAAATATCAAAATAAATTATGTCGAAAACTGCAATATTTCCGGGTTCTTTTGATCCTTTTACAATTGGACACAAATCGATAGTTCAACGCGCATTGCCGCTTTTCGATAAATTGATAATTGGTATTGGTTACAGTTCGTCGAAAAAAAGTTTTTTCCCTATTGACAAACGCAAACAATGGATTGAAAATATTTTTAAGGACGAACCGAAAATCGAAGTTCAAACTTATCAAGGCTTAACTGTCGATTTTTGTAAGACGAACGATGCAAACTATATTGTACGCGGCATACGCAATTTTACCGATTTCGATTATGAACAACTTATTGCGCAAATGAATAAAAATTTAAATCCATCGCTCGAAACTGTTTTTTTGTTGACATTGCCGGAACATTCGTCTGTAACTTCGACCGTTGTGCGCGACATAATTATTCATGGCGGAAATGCCGACATGTTTTTGCCAGTTGAAATTGATTGGAAAAACCATATTCAATTATAAATTGTTAATTGTCAATTGTTAATTATTTAAGTATGAATATAGAATCATTTAGAGAATATTGTTTAGCGAAAAAAGGCGTTACAGAAGAATTTCCGTTCGACGACCAAACAATGGTTATGAAAGTGATGGGCAAAATGTTTGCATTGGCAAGTCTTGACGGCGAATTTTCTGTCAACCTAAAATGTAATCCCGAAAAAGCAATCGAATTGCGCGACCAATATGCGGCGGTACAACCCGGCTGGCACATGAACAAGCAACATTGGAATACGGTTCGAAACGACGCATCGATTTCGCACCAGCTTTTCTGCGAATGGATTGACGATTCTTATAATCTGGTAGTAAAAAGTCTAACAAAAAAACAACAAGCCGAGTTAACACATTAGCACATTATCAAAATTTTTATACTTTTGTAGGCTCAATTAAAAAATATTTATGGAGCAGAAATTAGCGCTGTGGCGATTACGAAGTTCGTACCTTACAACGGTTACGAGTATTTCGCTTGTACTATTTTTGTTGGGTTTGCTGGGACTGCTTGTAATTAATACCGGTCGCATTTCCGATTATGTTAAAGAAAATATTGGCTTTACCGTCATTTTAAAAGATTCGTTAAAAGAAGTAGAAATTCGCAAGTTTCAAAAAAGTTTAGATGCATCGCCGTTTGTCAAATCGACTGAATTTGTAACCAAAGAGCGTGCAGCAAAAGAATTACAAGATGACTTGGGCGAAGACTTTGTAAGTTTTCTCGGATACAATCCTTTGCTTTCGTCAATCGACTTAAAGTTGAACGCCAATTATGCAAATGTTGACAGTATTGAAAAACTCGAAAAAAGTCTGAAAGCGCAAAACGGAGTCAAAGAAGTTATTTACCAAAAATCGTTGGTACATGCCGTCAATGAAAACATAAAAAAAATAACGATGATAATTCTACTATTCAGCGTTTTGTTGTTTATCATTTCGTGGGCGTTGATAAATAATACAATCCGGTTGAGTATTTACAGCAAACGCTTTTTAATAAATACGATGCAATTAATTGGCGCAACTGAAAGTTTTATTAGAAAACCATTCCTTGCAAAAGGTGCAGTTTACGGCAGCATTGGCGCAGCAATCGCAATTATTTTACTGACCGGAATTATTTACATCGGACTTGGTGAGTTGAGCGAAGTTATCAGTTTGTCGAACATATTGATTTTGTATTTTTTCATTATCGTACTTGGCATAACAATTACGACAATCAGTACCTATTTTTCGTTGAACAAGTATTTGCATGCCCAGTCTGACGAACTTTATTATTAACAAAATATTTATCAAACAAATTTTAAAAAATGGCAACTAAAAAAGAAGAACCGGCAAAATTCGGTTTTGCATTAAGCAAAGAAAACTATATTTTATTGGCAATTGGTTTTGGAATAATTATTTTAGGATTTATTTTGATGATCGGCGGCGGAGTTACCGATCCCAACGCATTTTATCCTGACGGCGATCCATCAAAAACACCCGAAATGTTTTCGTGGCGACGAATAACACTTGCACCGATTGTTGTTATCATTGGTTTTGCTTTCGAAATTTATGCAATTATGAAAAAACCGAAAGAATAATTTATGTCAATCATACAAGCTATCATTATCGGTATCATTCAGGGACTAACTGAATTTTTACCTGTATCGTCAACCGCACACATGATTCTGGCTGAGAAAATTCTTGGTTTGGGAAGTTCCGAATTTACCAAAGTATTTATTGTGTCGGTACATTTCGGAACAATTCTGGCAATCATTGCAATTTATTGGAAAAACTTTTTTCAGACATTCGGATTTTATTACAAACTATTTTTTGCATGTTTGCCATTGGCACTTGCATTCATTCTTGAGAAAATAAATTTTGTCGATACCATGCAGGACAGCGTTGTTGTCATTGCAATCGCTTTACTATTGGGCGGAATCGTTTTCCTGTTTGTTGACAAATGGTTTGCAGGCAACGAAGATACCGCCGACGTTAAAGTTGAAGATTTGTCAATCAAGTCTGCATTGATAATTGGTTTGGCGCAAGTGCTGGCAGTTATTCCGGGAATGTCGCGCTCAGCTTCAACAATAGTTGGTGGAATGACGCAAAAATTAAATCGCAAATCGGCAGCAGAATTTTCGTTTTATCTTGCAGTCCCAACAATGCTTGCGGCGACAGGTTTAAAAGTCTTAAAACATCACAAAGAAATAACAGCCGACCATTTTATGTTAATTATTATTGGAAATCTGGTTGCCTTTATTGTTGCAATATTTGCAATCAAAACTTTCATTGGATATTTAACCAAACACGGTTTCAAAATTTTTGGTTATTATCGCATCGCCCTTGGCGCGTTGATTTTAATTTTGCTTGCCTTGGGTTATCATTTAAACGTCATTGAATGAATTTTAAAGAAGGCGAAGTCATCGTTATTGACAAACCGTACAACTGGACTTCTTTTGACGTGGTTTCGAAAGTCAAAAAATACGTCCGCAAAAGTTACGATTACAAAGAAAAAATTAAAGTCGGTCATGCTGGAACACTCGATCCATTAGCAACCGGCATTATGATTATTTGTACCGGACGCAAAACAAAAGAAATTGACAAATACATGGCTGACGAAAAAGAATACGTCGCCACTATTCGCGTTGGAGCAACAACTCCGTCGTTCGATTGCGAAACACTTATCGACAAGGAATTTCCGTTTGACCATATTACCGAACAATTGGTAAAAGAAACTCTCAACCAATTTATTGGCGAATTTGAACAAATGCCTCCGCGATATTCGGCAAAAAAAATAGACGGTCAACCGGCGTATTTAAAAGCCCGCGAAGGTAAACACGTCGAAGTAAAACCCGCGTTGGTCAATATAAAAGAAATTGAGTTGCTCGAATTTACTTTGCCCGTCGTCAAAATAAAAATTGTTTGCGGCAAGGGAACTTACATCCGTTCCTTGGCACACGATTTGGGTAAAGCATTAAACAGCGGCGCTTATCTTACTGATTTGACGCGCACCAGAGTTGGTACATACACATTGTCGCAAGCGTTTAAAATAGAAGACTTAGAAAAATACTTGACAACGGCATAATTTTGTATTATCTTTGCAACCTGCAAAATATGCAGAAACAATTAAAACATCAAATATTATTATATCCATGAAGCTTTCAAAATTTAAGTATAACTTGCCGCCCGAATTGATTGCCCTGTATCCGGCAAAAGAGCGCGACGAGTCGCGTTTAATGGTAATTAACCGTAAATCAAAAGAAATTACAGACCATTCGTTTAAAGATGTAATTAATTTTTTTAGTAACAAAGACGTAATGGTTTTTAACAATACAAAAGTTTTTCCGGCAAGACTTTACGGCAACAAAGAAAAAACCGGAGCTAAGATAGAAGTGTTTTTGTTGCGCGAATTGAACCGCGAACAACGACTATGGGATGTGTTGGTCGATCCGGCACGAAAAATACGTATTGGCAACAAACTATATTTTGGAGAAAACAACGACGCACTTGTTGCCGAAGTTATTGACAACACAACTTCACGCGGACGAACATTGCGCTTTTTGTTCGACGGAACGTATGAAGAATTTAAAACTACGCTCACGCAACTTGGCGAAACTCCATTGCCAAAATTTATAAAACGCAAAGTGCGACCCGAAGACAAAGACGATTATCAAACCGTTTTTGCAAAACATGAAGGCGCTGTGGCTGCTCCTACTGCCGGTTTACACTTTAGTAAACAATTGTTGAAACGTCTCGAAATTAAAGGCATCGATTTTGCTGAAATTACTTTGCACGTTGGACTTGGAAATTTTCGCGGTGTCGATGTTGAAGATTTGACAAAGCACAAAATGGATTCAGAACAAATTCAAATTAACGAACTTGCTGTCAAAATAATAAATCAGGCAAAGGCAGAAAGGAAACAGGTTTGCGCTGTCGGAACAACCGTCATTCGCACTTTAGAAAGTTCTGTATCGACCGATGGCATGGTAAAACCTTTCGAAGGCTGGACAAACAAATTTATTTTTCCGCCTTATGAATTCAGCGTTCCAACATCGATGATTACCAATTTCCATTTGCCATTGACAACAATGTTGATGACAGCTGCAGCATTTGCCGGTTACGATTTTTTAATGGAAGCATACCGCGTTGCCATGAAAGAAAAATATCGTTTCGGTACGTATGGCGATGCGATGCTAATCATTTAGTCCGACTGTTTTTGCACCAGCGAAATAATTGCATTGATGGTTTTCCAGTTGCGCGTTGTGGCTGCGACTTTTAGTTTGTTTTCGAAAAGTGTATTGGTCAAATCGGTTTTGCCGTAACCGTTTTTGCAATGAACAAAAATGTCGTTACCAAAAATTTCAAAACTGTCTTTATAAACCATTTGATTTAGTTTAGAAATATTTTGCTCGTCGGGAGTTTGTTTCAAAAAAGTTACGTACAATTGTTCAACGTTAACATTTTCTGTTCTCAAAAACGGAACTTTGCCGACAATCATTTTTAATTGCTCAACGCTTCTGATAATTGCCGGCACGGTCAATCCGGAATTTTTTAAAATTGCCTGTTCAATTAAAATTTGCAAATTTTCAATATCATCAGTCTGGCAATTAAAAACTATATTGCCTGACTGAATGTAAGTAGCAACTTTCTCAAATTTAAGTTGACGAAAAATCTCCGACAAATTGCTCATTAAGATTTTATTCTTGCCACCTACATTGATGCCTCGTAAAAATGCTGTAAATGTTTTCATGATTAATTATATTTCGATGAATTCCATAATGTCAGAATGTAAAATATATTCCAATTCGGTAAAGTTCTGTTTTTCAACTTCGGCAAACATATAAATCGACATTGGAAATTTGCGGTAATCCATTTTGATGTAATGAACCGGTTTTGAAAAATGCGCAATAAATTTGTCGTAATTAAAATTAATTTTCGAACGGTCAAGATGTTTCGGAATGTCGATGCCCATCATGCCAAAAATTTTGTTTTCGCGTGTTTCCAGAATTGAATTCCAGTCAGGTTTTTTGCGGTAATAAAAATATTCGTAAGGATTTATTCCGTAAAAATAAAACTCAACATCTGCCACGCAAAAACCCATAAAACGCATCGGATTAATTTCGATAGGAAAATAATTTCCGTTTGATTCTTCAATCATTTCGAGATGCAACGGAAAATTTTTCAGTCCGCAAATATTTCCAATCTCAACAAGATAATCCAGCACACCAGCATAATTGTGTCTGATAATTTCGGCAGACGTGATATATAACCGGTCGCTCATGTCGTTCTTTGCCTGATGCAAGTGGTTCAGAATATTTAAAATGACCGGTTGGCCGTTTTCGTCAAAATACGCATCGAGCGCAATTTCGGTTCCTTCGACAAAAGTTTCGAGCAGAAATTCCTGCAAACTAACAACCTTGTCTGGAAAAACATTTTGCATTAACACAACTTCTTTTTCAATTTCGGTTAAAGCGTGTTGCCAATCGGCGTCAGAAAAAACAGAATGAATACAAATGCTTGCAAATCCGCGTAAAGGTTTTATTACAAAAGGTTTTGGCAAGGTTTGCACATCAAGTTTTTTTAATTCGACCAACGAACATTTTTTAAACCAGACGTTTTTATGTTTCGCTGCAAAAATTTCGCGCAGTTTCGATTTATTTTTGAAATCGTTTACCCAAATGGCTGGTTTGCTTTGCTGACAATATTTGTTCAACCAAACCGACGAATTTTCGGAATTGCTGTACAATGCTGGAAATTTTGTTGCGTTTACCTTTTCGAAAAAAACATCTTGCTCAAGTAAATTCATCTGATTTTTTAAAGTCAATGTTTCTGTGAAATCAGTTTTTAAAACAGGTATTTGATTATCGACAACTGTGCGTTGCAGAAAGTCGGAAACAAAAGGCGCTTCGAGAATAAACATCTAAAATAATTGTTAATTGTTAATTGTTAATGATTTCAATTCTGCAATTGTTTCGGCAGGATTTGTCGCTTTGAAAATTGCATTTCCGGCAACCAAAACATTTGCGCCGGTTTCGAAAAGTTTTGCTGCATTTTTTAAATCAACACCACCGTCAACTTCAATCAAGACATCTTTTTGTTTTGATTTTATCATTCTACTTAATCCTTCGATTTTCGAATACGTATTTTCGATAAACTGCTGACCACCAAAACCCGGGTTGACCGACATAATAAGAACCAAATCAATTTCGCCGATAATGTCGGTTAATAAACTAACTGGCGTGTGTGGATTGATGGAAACGCCAGCTTTCATACCCAATGCTTGTATACATTGAACAGTGCGATGCAAATGCGGACACGCTTCGTAATGGACGGTCAAAATTTCGGCTCCGGCTTTTTTAAATTCGTCGATATACTTGTCGGGGTTTACAATCATCAAATGCACGTCCATAGGTTTTTTAGCGTATTTTTTTATGGCGTGCAAAACCGGAAATCCAAATGAAATATTCGGTACAAAATTTCCGTCCATAATGTCGAGGTGAAACCAATCGGCTTGGCTGTCGTTTATCATTTCGATGTCGCGCTGCAAGTTTGCAAAGTCAGCCGACAACATAGATGGCGCAATCAATTTTTGATTCATTTTATTTTTCGTTTTTCCAATCGTTAATTAAATCGATATTTGCTTTGTTGAGTTTGTATATAATATTTTTTTCGGTTATTTCAATTTCAATAAGTTTTAATAGAATCAAATCTGCCAGAATTTTTTCCGCTTTAAAATTTGTAAGACGCGCAATGCGGCAATATTTCGACAAAGTAATTGTGTCGTTTTGTTCGAAATAATCGAATAAAATTTTTTCTTTTTCCGAAAATTTGATAAAAATGCCGTCATTGTTTTTTTCGCGATGCCAGACGTCAAGCAAAATTTTGTTTGCCAATAAATTTTGATCGTGCACACGAATATAAACCATCCATTTGCCATCTTCGTTCGGCGCACTGTGCGGGCGTTGGTCGCTTTTCGGGACAATAATTTCGAGAACAGAGCGGTCGCCTTCTTCCCACAAACGCGACTCGAAAAAAATTTCGGGCTTGCTGTACATTTGGGCGGCTGCCTGAACCATATAAAATTCTTCGTCGTCGCGCACGCCCGAAATAACCCCGTTATCTTTTACACCAATAAGCAAAGTTCCCCCGTCGGTATTGGCAAACGCAACCAAACTACGGGCGATTTTTTTTGAATCAGTGATTGCATATTTGAAGTCGAGGCGTTGGTGTTCACCCTGCTCAATCAATTTGCGAATATATGAAGTCATCAATTAATAATTAACAATTTACAATTAAAAATTAATTTAATTCTCCAAGTTTGTACGAATTAAAAAATTTTTTAAAATCGCTGTACAAATGTCTTGGTATTCTTCTATTCGAGCGATTTTCAGTCATCAGAACGTATTGCGATTTTGCTTTCTGGAATGTAAATCGCAAAATAATTTTCCGGTTGCGATCCATTTCTTTGTGATAATCTTCAAGAATTTCGCGTACACAAAGTAATAAATTACGATGCCAATCTGGGGAGTTGTTTTCGTGAATTTTTTTCATTTCATCGAAAACAAAATTCCATTCTTTGTTGTAATTAAACTTTTCCATCTCTTAAAATTTATTGCGAAAATTTGATATTAAAATTCGCCAAAAATACATAAAATGTGCTGGACTTAATATTCAAAACAAAAAATTTTGACGTGAAAATATTTAAAAATGAAATTGCAAAAACAATCGGTCAAAAAAAACAATTCAAAAATAATATGGCAGTTTTTTTGCAGTTTTAATTATACACCCAAAAGTTAAAGTCAAAGATGATTTAAAACAATGTGCCGATCGTTAATAACTGGAAAAAATTTTATATATTTGTTAAAGTTTCAAAATAACGAAAAAACCCAAAAAAAAATGAAAAAATTTATTAACCCATCAATTTTGTATGTACCAATTGCGCTGTTGTTGTTTACCATACAATCCTGCTCCAAAAATTACGATTTTGGTTTTAACAAAATTTCGTCGAATGTTAGTTACAGCCCCAATGTTATAACGCCCATTGGTTATGCAAATTTAACTTTGAGTAATTTGATTCAGGAAAATACTGATTCGGTAGTTTTTGGAGCTGATAAATCGATTAAATTGGTTTTACGCAAAAGTCCGATTTATCATTATCAGTCGAATCAAATTTTCACTTTCGCTGCGCAACCAACCATCCAGCAACAATTCCCAATTATCAAAGGTTCAATAACTGTCGATACCGTTTTTTCCTTTGGTGTTGACCAATCCGAACGATTGCGCGGAATGGATTTGGCTTACGGCATGTTTAATTATTCAATAAGCTGTCCTGTTGCATTTACAATTACCATCAGTTTTCCGTCGATAATAAACAAGTCAACCAATACACCGGTACAAAAAGTAATTAACGTGTTAGCCGGCGCTGGTGCAAATGGTTCGATTGACATATCAAATACAATCGCAGATTTGTCAACCCGAAAATATCAGGATTATAATTTACTGCCCGTAAGTTTTTCTATTTCATCAACATCGGCAATACCCGGCTTGGCGAATTTCAATTTTCAACTGACGAACCTAAATTACAATTATGTGCGCGGATATTTTCTTGGACAAACGCGCGTGCATCGATCGCTCGACTCAATTAGTCTTGGAATTCCATTTTTCAACAATATTGCAGGCGGGTTAAGTTTTACAAATCCCAGTATTACGCTTAATATAACCAATTCGGTTGGCATACCCGTACAATTCGATTCTATTGTAATTGTTGGCAAGTCCGCATTTGGCGCAAAAGCAAATCTTGGTATTTCAACTTTCACCATGCCAGTCCCGACTTTCGCTCAAGTTATAGCCGGGCAACCTGTCATACAAGCGCAGGTTTATAATAATACAAACACCAATATTGTTAGTTTTATGGCGCTGCCACCAACGACCATATATTATTCAGGCAGTTTTATGACAAATCCCAATGGCGATCAAGGTCAGGACAATTATATACAAAACCAAAGTGTCATCGATGTAGGACTTGACGTTGAAGTACCAATTCAACTTAAAACAAGTAATCTGGTAATACAAGACACAATGCCGGTTTCGCTTGGCAGCAATTTCAGCGACGTAAAGTCTGGTTCGTTATATCTTAAAATGACAAACGGATTTCCGTTGAACATGGCAGTTAAATTAATTCCGTTGGATAAAAATTCGGGCAAAGCGTTAGACACAATTTCGGTTAATTTGTTAAATGCCGCGCCGGTCGATCCCAATACACACATTGTAAATGGCATTACAAAATCTGTTGCAGCAATTACGTTGACCACTAAAAATCTACAACAGTTGCAAAACTCCGATAAAATAATTTTTAAAGCGACTTTAAGCACATATCAGTCGTCGGATGTTAAAATTTATTCAGACTATTATATCAACATCGAAGTCGCCATCAAAGCAGGATTTCAGACTAACTTATAATTAATATCAATAAAGAATTTAATATTTGACGATTATGAAATCAATAAAAATATACCGACTGATTATCATCGCTTTGTTTTTTGTAAGTTTGACAACAAAAGCACAAGATAACACCATGTATTTTATGCAACGCATTCCGCAGTCAACATATACCAATCCGGCATTTCAACCAGAATGTAATTGGTACATCGGTTTTCCAGCTTTATCAGAATTTAGTTTTAAATTTCAGAACACAGGTTTTTCGTACAACGATCTATACAAACCCGGAACCGGCGTAAATAATAAAGATTCTTTGTTTCCCGATTTGTACGGCATTGTCAATAAACTAAAAACCAAAAATTATATTACGCCCGAATTTTCGAACGAAATGTTTTCATTTGGTTTCAAGATTAAAGATATTGCAATCAATTTCCGTTTCAGCAATAAAACAACGCTGCAAGTTTCGTATCCCAAAGATTTAATAGCTTTCGGCGTAAACGGAAACACGAGTTACCTAAACAAACGTGCAGATTTTGGCGTTGGATTTAATTTTACAAATTATAACGAAGCCGCACTTGGCGCATCATGGAAAATCAATGATAATTTATCGGTTGGCGCAACATTTAAATACTTGATGGGAATAGCAAATATCAATTTCGAAAAAATGAACATCGGCATTACAACAAAAATTGACACAACACCGGCAACCAACGATAATTATATAAGTTACGACGTCGATGCGAAAATAAATACTTCGCTGCCGCTTGCTGTAAAAATGAATCAGCAAGGTTATGTCGATTTTTCGAATACAAAAATGGACACGACCGATTTGGTTAAAAAAATATTGACCAATAAAAATTATGGTTTCGGTATAGATTTCGGAATTACATATCGCGTATGGAAAGATTTGACTGTTACTGCAAGTGTTATCGATTTAGGTTATATTAACTGGCAGGCAACACCAAGCAATTTTAGCGGAACGCACACCTATCAATTTACCGGTTTCGATTTGGCAAACAAAAATCAAAACACTGTTGACTTAGGACAAGTGGTTATGGATTCTTTGAAAAAAATACAAAATGTTGTTTATACGCAATCGGCTTACAAAACTTTTTTGACTCCAAAGATTTATCTTGGTGCTGACTGGGTTTATACAAAGAATTTTAGTTTCGGCGCATTACTCAAAAACGAAATTTATGATAATACTTTTCATCCATCGTTTACATTGACAGCGCAGGCAAAATTTTTTAAACTATGGGAACTAACCGCAAGCTATTCTATGATGGACAACCGTTACGACAATCTTGGATTTGGTATAAGTATGCGATTGACGCCAATACAAATATACATAGTGTCGGATAACATAACAGCAGCAATGTATCCGAAAGACGCAACAATGGTTAACATTCGTTTTGGCATTAATTTGACATTCGGCTGCAAGAAAACCGAAAAGAAAGTTTACAATGAAGCCAAACCGCTGATTGATGTACCAAAAACGCCATAGTTAAGTAAATGGACAATTGATAATGGACAATGGACAATTCGCAAAGCGGTGTAAAATAGTTTATTGAATCGAATAGAATACCATAAAAATTATGTTCACATACTTATATTCATAGAATTAAAAATTGGATAAAAAGCGGTTAGTTATTCAAAATGATGTTGGTTAATCCGGCATAATTTCAAACTTGGCATCGTCAATACATTGCGGAACATTGCCCATAAAAGTACTTGCGTCGAAATACATATTTAGTGGAACCGTCGGAATATTATCGGTATGTGTTGCTATTAACCGGTCGTTAAAATAAAATTCGACTTTATGCTTTGTTGCCACTATTTTATACTTGTACATATTTGCCACTGTGCTACCAACGTCATAATTTGTTGTAGTCGCAATTCCATTAACGACAGTACGGGTTTGTATGATACTGCCGCTGATGTTAATAAATTCTATTGCATAACTCCGGTTGTCGCCGTACACTAAACCGCGCGACAAAGGTCCATAAGCTGTATTGTTGTCTTCGTAAGTATAAAGCGTTGCCGAAAACACAAGTGTACCGTCGTTAACCGATTTTTGTTTGTTCGAATAAAGCTTAATGGAATTTGCGCCATTGGTACTTAATGTAACAGTCGATTTTGCAAAATCTGCCGAAGCCGTACCAGATTTCCACAGCGTCCAATCATTTTTTAAATAATTGGCAGAAAAATCGTCATGCAAAATCATTTCCGAACGTCTGTTTCTTCTACTTGTATTGACTATAGAATTGACAACTGTGTTCCTCGTCGCTACTTTATTTTTGACGTCAATATAAGCAGTTTCATTTTTAGCAACAGTTAAATTTTCAATATAAATTATTTTATCACGGTCGCGTATATCAATTCGATGTTTGCCGGAAGTTATCTTATCTAATTTATTGGCTTTGCTATAAGCGTTGACATGACCAATTTTTTTGCTGTCGAGATACAAATCGCCATCAATTTCGCTATTAATAGAAATACTGCCGTAAAGTATTTCGACATTGCCCTGATTGAAAACGACTTCGTCGGGTTGTGTAACTGTTTGTTGCTGAATTTGCGTTTGACCATGTGTTGTTTGATTTGTAAAATAAAAATCGCCTTTTAATTTGCTCCATTCTTGCGGACTTTGCTTGCCGTTGCTTACACGTTCAACTTCAATCCGCGTCAACTTAAAAACTTTTTCAATTGGCACAGGTTGTTTAAGTTGTTTTACAAGTTGATCGGTATATAAACCGTTTGCGCCATCGCCGTCTTCGGCAGCAGAGCCTTCGGACGTTGCATACGCAATAATTGTTCCGCTTGCCGGATTCATTGCTTTAAATCCTCGGTCGCCGCCTCTCGACCAAGCTTTGAAAGGATTGTTTCGACACGCATCTAAAATAAGAATGTTTATATTTTTGTCGTATTCTTCGAACTTCGATGAAATGTCGTTTACCGAAATTGCTTCGAATGCCACCATGTCTTTATTGTCTAACACTGCATCGACTGGAATCAGATAATTGACGCCATTAACCTGCACACCGTGACCGGCATAATAAAACAATGCAACGTTGTAATGGCTAAGTTTACTCCAGAAATCGGCAATTGCTTGTGCCATTTGTGCGCGGTTGGCATTTGTTTTTTTTATGACAGTAAAACCAAGTTCCTGCAATGTTTTTGCCATTAGGTTTGCATCGTTGACTGGATTTTTTAAGACGCCGCCATTTGCATAATCAGAATTACCGATTACCAATGCCAGACGTTTTTCTGTTGTTTGTGCAGTAATGTTTGCTGCAAAAATAACAATCGAAATTAATAGTAATATTTTACTCATTTGATTTAAATTTTTAACAGCCGCGTTTATCTACAAATATAACGTATTTTACAAAACTGACGTTTAAAAAAACGTATGCTGTTAAACAGAAAAGAAACAAATGTTTTTTAATCAAATTAGATATACAAAAAATGAATAAGAAAATTAGAAAGTTTCTCCGTTTCAACAAAAATTTGTAAATTGCATTTCTTTTTGTGAAACGAAATTTTCTAAAATGTTTGAAGTAAAAAAAATCAGAGTATTGGAGTGTATCAGGCAAGGCTCATTAGGCGGCGCCGAAATGCACGTACTCGATTTATTAAACCGTATTGACCGCACCAAATTCGAACCTGTCGTTCTTTCTCTAACCGACGGACCCATTTTGCAGGCAATGCACGAGATAGGAATTGCAACTTTTGTTGTACCTACCGGCAGTCGTCTTAATTTATTTATTTGGCGCAAAATAAAAAATATTATTGTCGAACAAAAAATCGATATTGTTCACGCGCACGGCACACGAGCCGCAGCAAATACATTTCTTACAGCGAAATTACTTAAAAAGCCAATGGTTTATACAATACATGGTTGGTCGTTTCACCAGAATCAGCAGTATTTTGTGCGTTGGATCCGCGAATTTACTGAGAAAATTTTAACCGGAATAGCCACTGTTAACATTGCCGTTTCCGAAAGCAACCGCCGCGATGGACAAAAAAGATTTAATCTCAAACATTCAATATTAATTTACAACGGCATCAGTCGCGAGAAATACAATCCCGATTTACCGGGCGGCGAAGTCCGTAAACTGCTTAACATTCCTGTAAACAAAACATTGGTTGGCTTTTTTGTCAGAATGACATTGCAGAAAGACCCGTTTACTTTAATCCGTGCGATGCGTCTGGTGTGCGACGCTACCGACAATGTAGCGCTTTTGATGGTTGGTGAAGGCAATTTGAAAAAAGATTGCATCAAGTTGTGCGAATCATTAAAAATAACTTCGAATGTTTATTTCGACGGTTTCCGTCAAGACATACCCGACTTACTGCGCGCTATTGATATTTATTGTTTGCCGTCGTTGTGGGAAGGTTTACCATTAGGTTTGCTCGAAGCGATGGCTATGCGCAAAGCATGCATTGCAACACCCGTTGACGGCACAAAAGAAATAATTGTTGACGGCGAAAACGGTTTATTGGTTCCGTACCAAAACGCCGAAAAACTTGCCGAAGCAATTTTACGTTTGCACAAAGAAAAATCGTTGCGCAACTATCTTGCATCGAATGGTTATTACACAATTCAATCGAAATTTGACGTCGCAAAAATGACAACTGCCGTTGAAGATATTTACAGACAACTCATGGAAAACAAAACCGGCGTTCAATACAAATGATTTACCGTGCCTAACCGGTAATCAATATCGGGAAATGTTGATGGAATAATTTTTGCAATCTTTGTAATCAGGAATGAGTTGTTGATTGTACCGGCGGACATAAATTGCCGTTTTTCGTTAAACTTTAAAACAATAAATAAAATAACACCGGCAATAAAAACAGCTTTTACAAACCCAAACACCGAACCCATTACATGATCAAGTAATTCTAATTTGATTTTAGTAAGCAAAAATTTGAAAAATTTTAAAATCAAATAAATTGAAACAATTACCAAAACAAATTGTACCGCAAAAACAACAAGCGGTAAGTATTCCCAGTTCCATGCAAAACTCAATTCGCACCATTTAGAAAAAGAACCCGAATATTTCATTGCAACCACCAGCGCTGTTACAAAAGCCGCAAGGTATGTCATCTCCGAAATAAAACCTTGTTTATATCCATAGTACGTCGTAATACAAATATAAACGATTAAAATGATGTCAATCCAATTCATCTTTTTGTTTTTTTTAATGGTATGAAATATTATACAAAATATTGTCCAAAAATAGTAATTACTACATTTTTTTTAATATTTTTGATAATTTTGTGGACATTGCATTTTCAACTGTTTTGAACTTTATCAATTAAGATTATGATTTATTTTATTACACAATTTAAAATGCAAATACGACTTTATTAATAGTTTATGCCGATTCAAAAATCGGCAAAGTCCATAGAATTTTTATATTTTCAGTAATGACAAAATTAGATAAAATATATAAGAAAGCCATCGATTTAGATTTTCTCAATTTCAACGAAGCGATGCTCATCTACCAATCTGCGCCGCTTGGACAATTAATGCTGGTTGCAAATCAAATTCGAAAGATTCACAAACCCGGCGTTGATGTTGGTTGGATTATTGACCGCAATGTTAATATTACCAATGTTTGTTTGTCGCAGTGCAAGTTTTGCAATTACTACCGCAAGTACGGCTCCGACGAAGCATACATTACAACCATTGAAGAATATAAAGAAAAGATTGAAGAACTTTTTTTGCTCGGCGGAAACCAATTACTTCTGCAAGGCGGACTTCATCCACGTTTGAAAACCGATTTTTACGAAAATCTTTTCGGCGAACTGAAAAAATTATTTCCGCAACTCAAACTTCACGCATTGGGACCCGCCGAAATTGTACACCTTTCGAAACTCGATAAAATTTCTTATTCCGAAGTTTTGATACGATTAACAAAAGCAGGATTAGACAGTTTGCCCGGCGCCGGAGCAGAAATTTTGGTTGACCGTGTGCGTAAAATAATTTCGCCAAACAAATGCTCAGCTCAGGAATGGCTCGACGTAATGCACGAAGCGCATAAACTGAATATCACAACGTCGGCAACTATGATGTTTGGTCATATCGAAACCGTCGAAGAGCGCATACAACATTTGTTCGAAATCAGAAATACGCAGGCGCGTAAACCAATCGGTTCAGTCGGTTTTACAACATTTATTCCGTGGACTTTTCAGGACGACGAAACCGTTTTACAAACCGAATCGGGAATTAATAATTCTGTTACTGGAAATGATTACATCAGAATGATTGCCATGTGCAGAATTATTTTATCGAACATTCAAAACATACAAGCATCTTGGCTGACAGTTGGCAAAAATATCGGGCAGGTGTGTTTGCACGCAGGCGCTAATGATTTCGGTTCGATTATGATTGAAGAAAATGTTGTTTCGTCAGCAGGTGCGTCTTATAAATTTGATGCCGCCGGAATTCAGCACGCAATCAAAGAAGCCGGTTTCAATCCGCGTCGTCGTAATCAGAAATACGAATGGCTCGACAGTCAAAATTAAAATAAAAATGGTTTGTAATCAATATAAATATTAAAGCGAATGGAATTTTATAAAAATCAATTGAGGCACAATAATTGTAAATTTGAAAAAAACCATTTTATTCAATCATTGTTAAATTATCTGGAGGCTAACAATGAAATTTAGGTTAAACTTGAATACCAAAATCTTACTTTATATTCTTGGTATTTCAATATTTATCTATTCTTCATCCATTGTTGTGGTGAGTGTGCGCATGCAACAACTCGCGTATGACGATGCAAAAAACATTACCGATGCTTATGCACGCGAATACGCCAATGCAATAAAAGCAGAATTGAATACCGACATGGGCGTGGTACGCAGCATATCGCAAGCGTTTATTGGTTTCGAAAAACTAAAAGCCGCCGAGCGCATGAAATTATATCTTGACCAGTTAAAAAATTTGTTGCGCGAAAATCCAGAATATCTTGCTGTGTGGACAAGTTGGGAATTAAGCGCGCTCGACAGCAATTACAAAAAGAACTATGGTCGCGAAAGAGCCGAAATGCACATGCTCGAAAACAGGCTGCTGGTCTCCATCGATACACTCAATAAAAATGGCGACACTGGAATGTATAAAATGATTAAAGCATTGGAACAGGAATTTTTAACAGACCCATATTTTTATACCTATAAAGACGACACACACAAAAGCATACTCGAAACAAGTATTTCTGCACCAATGATTATCAATAACAAATACGGCGGAATGGTTGGCATCGACGTACCGCTCGACCGTTTTCTTACACTTACAAATAAAATTCAACCTTTTACAAACAGTTATGCTTTTCTTTTGGCAAACAACGGAATGTACGTTGCACATCCGAACAGAGAATTGCTTGGTAAATATTATGCGGAAGTAGAAAAGTTGAACGACACAGTTTTTCATGTTGTGAAAAATTTAAAAAAAGGAATCACTTTTTCGTTTTTAATCAACAAGTCAAAAGACAAGCCGGCGACTTATATTTCATTTGCACCGATAACAATTGGAAAATCACCGTCGTTTTGGTCGTTGGCAATAGCCGTTCCCGTAGATGTAATTATGGAACAGGCAACCCAAAATCTAAAACTAAACATCGCAATCGGTTTTCTTGGATTGTTGATGCTGGCGTTTGTAATTGTTCTTATTTCGCTAACAATTACACGTCCGTTGCGAAACACAACCGACGTTTTGAATGATCTCGCCAAAGGGAAAATCGACAAACACAAAAAACTTAAAGTAACGACATCTGACGAAATCGGACAAATGGCTCAGTCACTTAATACGGTGATTGATGGTTTAAACAGTACCACCTATTTTGCGCATCAAATCGGAATCGGAAATCTTAGCGCAGAATTTACACCACTGAGCGAAGACGATTTGTTGGGCAACGCCTTGCTCGACATGCGTAAAAGTTTGCAAAGCGCCTTGGAAGAAGATCAAAAACGAAAACTCGAAGACGAACGCCAAAACTGGGCAACAAAAGGATACGCCAAATTTGCCGAACTCCTTCGAAGCAATAACGACAACATGCGAGAATTTTCATTAAGCATTCTGAGCAATCTCGTGAAATTTCTAAACGCCAGCATGGGCGCAATCTTTATTATAAACGACGATAATCCAAAGCGTGTTTTCCTCGAAATGACTGCTACATTTGCTTACGAAAACCGTCGCCTTAAATCGAAAGAATTTAATATTGGCGAAGGCTTTGTCGGTCGATGCGCAAACGAAAGAAAAACATTACTCATAACCGATTTACCAAAAGGCTACATACAAATCAATTCAGGATTGGGACAAACCGACCCTAAAAATCTTTTAATTGTTCCGTTGAAATTTAACGAAGTTGTTTTTGGCGTTATAGAAATGGCATCGTTCAAAATATTCGAATATTATCAAATACAGTTTATCGAAAAACTTGGCGAAAGTATTGCAACCACAATTTCGACAGTCAAAAATAATATACGCACAGCGCGTCTGTTCGAAGAATCGAAAATTCAATCGGAAGAATTAAAAATCCGCGAAGAAGAATTAAAGCGCAACCTGTTAGAACTTCAGGAAGCGCAACTTCAAATGGAAAATATTAAAAAAGAAGAAGCAGAGCGAACCGAAGAACTGATGAAAATTATGGACGAACACCGCGAAATGCTCGTGCACATGCTTAACGAAATGGAAGACCGCATTTTCCTTAAAGACAGCGAAAGCCGCATGATACTTGTAAACAACGCCGTTGCACGTTACCACAATATGACTATTCAGGAAATTATCGGCAAGACCGATTTCGATTTTCTGGAAGCAGAAAAAGCGCAAGTGTTCCGCGAAGAAGAAATCGAAATTATGCAAACCGGAATACCGAAAACTATCCGCTACAAGCAAGTGCGCGATGGTGAAGATAAAATAATGGTTACAACAAAAATGCCTTTTTATATTTCCTATCTCCATCAAACCGGAATTTTGGGTATCCAAAAAGACATTACCGAAATTGTAAATTTAGAAACAAAAATAGCTTATTTGACAGCAGAATTAGAAATATTAAAAGGATAGAGCATGAAAATTTATCAAAAAATATTGTTATATCTTCTTAGCACTGCCGTATTTATTTTTGGTATTACATTAACAATCATTTCATACAATGCACGCAATATTGCACTCGAAGATGCAAAATCGCTCACCAACGAATTGGTAAAAGAATATGCCGCACAAGTTAAATCGGGTATTGACGCTGATATATTTATTTGCCGGACGGTTGAACAAATTTTTCGCGGATACGATCAAATACCACGCAAAGTGAGAGAACCAATTTATCTTGCCATTCAAAAAAACATTCTCAAATCATATCCCGAGTTTGTTAGTTTTGGTACAAGCTGGGAATTGTCGGCAATCGATTCGACCTACGAAAAAACTTACGGGCGTTTTCTGGACGGTTATTTTAGAGAAGGTGGCGAAATAAAATACTTCCAGAAATTCGTAAACATGGAAGGCGACAAAATTGGAAGTAATTATTATAAAATGAAAAAAGCGGGAAGCGATTTAGTTGTTGACCCCGAATATTATTCTTACACCGGACGTTCGGAAGATGAAATTTTAAACTCAAACATTTCAGTTCCGATAATGAAAAATTTCAAATTTTGCGGTGTCGTCGGTATTGACGTCGATTTAACAAAATTCCAGAATATCATCGATAAAATAAAACCATTTCCGGGAAGTTACGCTTACATTATTGCAAACAATTGCACCTACGTTGCACATCCCGACAAAAACAAAATTACGAAAAGTATTATACAGGATAATCAGGCAGAAAACGTTGAATACAAAATTGAAGACAAAATAAAGAACGGCGAATATTTTTCGTATTTTACAAAAAACAGCACAGGCAGCGAAGTTTATACATCATACGCACCAATTTATTTTGACAAGATTTCAAATCCATGGTCGCTTGGAATGGTAATACCTATAAATGAAATAATGTCGCGTGCAAACAGAATGTTGTACATTTCGATAGTCGTCGGAATAATTGGATTGATTTTATTGGGATTGGTAATTTGGAGAATGTCGCTGAATATAACAATGCCGTTGATAAAAAGTTCTGCTGTTCTGGAAGAAGTCGCAAAAGGAAAAATTGACACAAAATTAAAACTGCAAATCGAAAGTAAAGACGAAATGGGACAAATTGCAAAATCGGTAAACGCACTGATTGAAGGTCTCGAAAGTACAACGCAATTTGCAAATCAAATTGGTTCGGGCGACCTCGAATCAGAATTTACATTGCTTGGCGAAGGCGACGTCTTGGGAAATTCGCTGCTCGAAATGCGCAAGAAACTTCAACAAGCGCGCGACGACGCAAAACAACGTCAAAGCGAAGATGAAAAAATTAATTGGGCGACACTCGGCTTTGCTCAATTCAGCGAAATTTTACGTGCAAACAACGACAACCTCAAAGAATTTGCATTCAACATTATTCACAATCTGGTTAATTACGTTAAAGCAAATCAGGGCGGATTATTCCTCATTAGCGACAATGACACAAGCGATGTCCATATAGAATTGATGGCGTCGTTTGCATACAATCAGCGAAAATTTATTGATAAACGAATGGAGCTTGGCATTGGTCTTATCGGAAGGTGTATCGACGAAAGGCAAATGATTTACATGACCGAGATTCCTGAAAATTACATAAAAATAACTTCCGGCTTGGGCGAAAGCAAGCCAAGAAACCTGCTCCTTACGCCGCTTATTCACAACGACGAAATTTTTGGCGTCATTGAATTAGCGTCGTTCTACGAAATAGAGCCGTACCAAAAAGATTTTATTTTGCGACTTTGCGAAAGTATCGCATCAGCCATTTCGACTGTAAAAGTCAACCTACGAACCGCGAAACTATTGCAAGAAACAAAAATGTATTCCGACGAAATTGCCATCCGCGAAGAACTATTGAAAAACAACATCGAAGAGCTGAAGTCAACGCAGGAAGACATGCAGCGAAGTCAGGAAAAAATAAACATTCAGCTACATGCAATAAACAGTTCGCTTGGAACTATAGTTTATGACACAAAAGGAATTATTATTGAAGCAAACGAATTGATGTGTTCGATACTTGGTTACGCAATGGAAGAAATAAAAGGCGTTTTACATTCCAATTTGTGCGAAAAACATTATGTTGCTTCCGAAGCGTACAAAGATTTTTGGGAAGACTTAAACCATGGCATTCAAAAAGTGGGCGACTTCCTGTATATTACAAAATCGGGTAAACGAATTATGCTCAATTCCGGTTTTACTCCAACATATAACGAAAGCGGAAAACTCGTCAATATCATTCAATATTCAAATGAAATTACACGCATCACAAACACGTTGCTCGATTATCAGGCGCAAGTCGAAGCCATTGGAGAATTGGCGCTGATTGCAGAATATGATTTGAAAGGAATTATCACCAAAATAAATCAGAAATTTCTTGACCTGACTGAATTTACAGAATACGAATTGCTTGGCAAACCACAAAGCATTTTGCTCGAAGAAAAATACCGGCAGTCCGGCGAATACGATGAACTTTGGAAAAACCTTGCCATAGGAATGAAATTACCAGAACAGCAGTTGACAATTATAACTCACAAAAGAGACGAAATCGTTTTAAATGTTTTGTATTATCCAATTAACGATATTAATGGTCTTACACAAAAAATATACAGTTTAATGACTTTAAAAGATTATAAAAATACTACAGCATAATGACAGCAGAATTAACCCGTTGCCAATGGACATCGAAAAATCCCTTGATGATTGAATATCACGATACAGAATGGGGCGTGCCCGTCCACGACGACAACAAACTTTTTGAATTTTTGGTGTTAGACGCCTTTCAAGCCGGATTGAGCTGGTCAACAATTCTAAATAAACGCGATAACTTTAGAGCAGCATTCGATAATTTTGATTACCACAAAATAGCAAAATACAATGCTGACAAAGTTGAAGCTTTGATGAACGACAAAGGTATTATCCGTAATCGAAGAAAAATTGAAGGAACAATAAAAAATGCAAATGTTTTTATTGACATTCAAAAAGAATTTGGAACGTTCGACAAATATATCTGGCAATTCACGTCGCACAAAACAATTATAAATCATTGGATAGATTTTACTGATGTTCCTGCAAAAACTGCAGAATCGGACGCAATGAGCAAAGACCTTGTAAAGCGTGGTTTTAAATTTGTTGGCAGCACCATTTGTTATGCGTTTATGCAAGCCGCCGGAATGATTAACGATCATCTGGTGGATTGTTTCAGGCACAACCAGATTGTTTATTAATATTGGTCGCTGTAAAATTTATTGTTGTCGTCTAATCGCATACCGTTGTCGATAAACCATTTCATAAAACTGTCGTATTTATCTTTGTTTAATAAATACCAGTTTTCAAATTCATCGTCGTTGCCAGCCATTAAAATCCAATGATTGTAAGCTTCCAATTGGCCGGCTTTTAAAACTTTGTTCTGATAATTGAAAAGTACATTCGGATATTTTGTATTAAACTCCTGTTTAAAATAATTTGTAACAAAATTTGTCCGTATTTTATCGAGCGCAAACATGTCAATTGTTTTTTCACCGGCTGCCGAAAGTAAAAGTGTTGTTTCGTAAATCAGGTTATAAGGAAGTTTTGAAACATCGGCAGAACCAATAATTGACCGTTTGCTGAAATGTACACTCACCGACGAATCTGATTTGACAGCAATGTTTTTTTTGTACGTATCGTAAAGCAATTTACTGATTTCGGAAGTCCGTTTTGTGTTGCGCTCGATGTTCATGAATATTTCGCCGTAAATCATTCCCCAAATTGCTTCGGTCGAACTGCAATAGATTTTTGCAGCATAATAATAATTCGACGACACATTGGGCGCTACATAAATTCCTTTTTCGAAATAACCCAATCCTTTTGTAAATTCATTTTTATTGATGTGCAAAATTCCCATTTCGAGATGCAGATAACCCGATTGCGGAAACTTTTTAAGTCCTCTGTTATATGTTTCGATTGCTTTGTCGCTTTTGCCAAGATTATCGTAACTGTTGCCAAGCATTTGATAAAGCCGGTCTGTTACATTTTTGTAATTCTCTATTTTTTCGAGAATCTTAATTGCGCCTTTGTAATCTTTTTCGGTATATTTGGCGTAGGCAATTTCATACGGATATGCAAAATTATCGGGGTCGAGTTTTATTGCCTGTTCCAATAGTTTTACCGATTCTTTCACTTGCCCGCTGTCCATTTTTTGTACAGCTTTTATTCCTAACCCGTAAGCTTTGTCTTGATTTGTTTGTGCATAAGATAATCTGGCAAACAGAATGAACAAAATAAGAATTGATAATTTAATTTGTCGCATTATTTTAATTTTATTGACGTTTAAAGTTTTCCGTAAAAATTTGAAATGTCAAAATAGATACTTTTGTTTTGACCGTCGGCAGTTACTATTTCAATAATATCGTAAGGTTTATTATTATTGAAATTAAGCGATTGCATTTTGGATTTGTAACCCGGATAATTTACTTTCAACCAGATATATTCTGCATCGACGCCTTTGCGCTCGGTTTTTTCGTCGATAATAATTGCTTTGTTGTACGACGAGCCGTCGCGGTCAACGTTTTTTAAGACTATTGGTCTTGAATCTTTGTTGTTTGCAATTTGTTTGCTTGTTGTACAAGAAGTAAAAACACAAATCGCAGCGAAAAATAAAATAATTGCTCTCATAAGATTTGTTATTTGTTAAGATTTATAATTTTAATTAATTCGTTCGAAAATCGCATCGCGCCCCAGTGATTTAGATGCGTTGTGTTGTTAAACAAACTGTCGGGATAATTGTGGTTGCAAAAATCGACGCTGGTTACATTTGGTAAACTGTCAAGCGAATGAAGATATTGTTTGACGGCGTCGATATTCGAAATAGATTTGTAGTACGACGCATGATACGGCGCAGCTACAATATAAAAATGACGGTTGGGCATCGACTTAATTGTTTCGATTAATAAATCGTTTTGCTTTTTATCAAGACGCCATTCGCGGATTGATTGTTGCCGTTGTTCGACATCTTTTTTGAACGACGCCGCGTTGTAAAACAATTGATTTTTATCGAACGTGTAACCGCGTTTGACAATTTTGGTGGTTTCGAATTTTTGGTTTAGCCATTCTTTTATAAAATAATCGAAACTATTGAAATAACGGATGCCCGGAATTTTGAAATAACTCTTATACAACCCGCGCGAAACCAACAATTGTTTAATTGACGGATTGTCGCAAAGCGGTATGTATGTTTTGATGTCGCCAATGGCAGCAAAAAAATCGTAATCGAAATTGATGATAATTGGTTTTGTGCTTTTTTTTGTCGCTTCGATGTTTAGCAACGCGCAGGTCGCCCAAAGCGATGTTCCGTCGAGTCCATAATTATAAATGTATGGCGACAAAATCTCTGGAATGTACGAACAACGCGCACGCGACGAACCAAAAACGGGAATTGTTTCAATATCCGAAGTTATCAAATGGTTTATTTTGCCGGTGTTCGATATTTCTGTGTCGAGAACAATTAATTTGGTAAATAAAAAATCGAGCGCCCAGCACAAAACGAAAGTTGCAATTAAATACGGCAGCAAATAACGTTTTACAAACTTCAAATACATATTCATTTTTGTAAATGCTAATGCTGATTGTACCGGTAGTTGCTTTCTTTATTAATTTGTTGCTGACGTTCCCAACTTAGCACAAATTCTTTAAAGTAATAATCGAAATCTTCGGTTGGTGTTGCTGCGGGCGACATTACTAATTTGCCTTCGGGCGACACGAGATAATAAACCGGATAGGCAGCGATATTATATTTTTCTAATACTTCCGGTTGTTTTGCGTAGTGAAGCAAATACCACGAATAATTTTTCTGTGCAAACCATTTTTTCATTTCGGTTAACGATTCGTCGCCACAAATTGTTACGACAACCAAAATTTCTTTATAATTTTCTGCAATGGCTTTTAATAACTCAAATTCCTGCAAGCACGTATAGTTTTTTTGTTGCGCAAAGTTGATATAAACAAACTTACCCGCAAATTGTTTTAAGCTTATCAATTTATTGTCGCTATTTGTAAGCGTAAAGTTTGGCGCTTCTGTGCCGACAACCAATTTGTTGAGTCTGTCGATTAAATTATTGGCAATTGTGCGATTTATATCAATAGACGACTGCGAAATAAAAGCTTCCAATAGCGCAATGACATTTTTTTCGGGAATCAAATCCTGATAATAACCGTCGAACAAAGTTTTTAGCAATACCATTTCGTCGAGTGTGTCGCTGTTTGATTTTAATTTGTTCGAAACAATTTTCCGCAGGTCGCTAATGTTCTTGTTTGTTATTGCGTCGGTAATTGGTTGAATTTTTTCTTTGTCGTCGCTTACATATTCGAGAAAATCGTTGAACGTCTGATTAAACATTTGCATAAACGCTACATTTTCTGCGTAAAAATTGTTGTTACAAAAATATTTTTTGATATTGTTGGTGCGGTTTCGCTCAAATGCCAACTGGCGCAGCGTTGCGTAACGATATTTTTTGTAAACATTGAAATATTTGTTTTTCGCGAATGGAAAAATGCTGTCTAATTTATTAATTGCGCCTTCGACCAACTGTTTGCTGCCTGATTTTGTGAATTTTGTAGCGTTGACTTCGATAAATTTGTTGTAACGCAGTTCAAATTCCTGAATCATATAGTTCAACGAATGTTCGTTTGCATTTGTAATACCGATATAAAATTCTTCTTCGAGATAAAACGGATTTACTTTGTCGGCGTCGGTTTTATCTACGCGCGGCGGAAGTTTTATTTGGTAAACAGAATCGGGCTCGAGAAAAATAATGCCTTTGTCGGCGCCCAGACGCATGTAAGCGTAAGTTATTTCGTGTATTGGAAACTGCAAATTAAAATTTCCGGCAGCATCAACCGTGCAGCGTCCTAATTCTTGTTCTACGTGCGAAATAAAATTTGCATATTTGTAAACAACAATATCGGTATTTGCCCATTGCTGCTCTACGCCCGATATTTTTACGACTTGCGCCGGTAATTGAAATGTCAAACAAATAAAAAACAGAATTAAAAGACGCTTCATATAATTATTTTGATAATATTAATTGCAACGGTAATCCCATTGGTAGGTGGCTTTTCTATCTAACAGTTTTTGCGAAACTTTTATTGGATAATTGTTTGCGTTGTATTCGTAAACATAAGAAGCATCGCCAATTTTTGCACCTTTGCCATTTACAGTAACGCATTTGGTCAGATTGTTGGTTGAAATAAGTTCGTCTTCGAATATTGTAAGACGGAAATTGCGTATAGGATTTATTTTGTCGTCGTATTCGTTGGTAGTGGTTTGACTTATTTGTCCGTCGCTGTTGTAAGTTATAGATTTGGTAATATTTCCGCGCGCGTCGTATTGGTAATTTGTAAAACCCGATTCGTCGAACTTTTTTGCGTTTTCGTCGTCGCGCTCGAAGTCTGTTCGTTTGTTAATTTGTTTTTTTGCGTCGTAACTGTAAACCGAATAATTGGCGAGTTGGAAAGTATCGGCGTCAACATTGTCGTAATATCTGGACTTTATTAACTGTCCGCCGGGATTGTATTCGAAAACCGTATAATTGTCAATGTCTTCGCCGGCAAAATGTTTTGTCTTTATACATTTGCCTTGTGCATCGTAGTCGAAAATAATTTTTTCGTCGGCGCCCGAAAGATATTTTATCAATCGATTGCTTTTGTTGTAGAAATATTTCTCGTACCAGTTTGTTCCGTCGTTTACTTTGGTGATGTAGCATTTTTTGGGCGGTACAATTGTCGATAAGAAAAGAAATACCGATAAAACGCCAATGAGTTGAATGATGAGCGATTTCATTTTCATAAAATTTAAATTATTATTTTGTTTTGGTCAAATACAGTCTTTTTAAAAACGTAAATTTATAAAATTGATTGCAAAAATAATAATCCTAATTTTAAATGATTGTTGAAATAGCTAAAGTGGCTGTCTAAAAAGTCATAAAAATTGTGCTTTTACTTTGTGTGACTTTGTGGTTCATAATTTATTTTAACCACAAAGTCGCGCAAAGTATTTCACAAAGTTTCTCTAAGGTTTTTTAGACAGTACTTTCTTTTATCGATCCCTGTCGGGATTTATTCAATAAGTTTAAAATAAACTATATGTCAACGTTATATTAAATGTATTATAGGCTTTACTTTGAAAACCCGGATTATAATTAGTGTTACCAAAATTATTAGTAGCAAAAATATACATGTCGTTTTGATAACCATTTTTATAAAAATAATATTGAAAAGAATAACTTGCGTTTAATTGCAACTGCGGCGAGAAATAATATTGCAGAGTCAAGCCTAAAGCACCGTATAAGTAATAAGATGAGAGATTTTGATTTCCATAGGTACCATTTGTACTTGTATAAAAATCTCTATCATAGTTTCCGTTTACATTAAAATAAATAGAAGTTCGTGTATTCGGATACCAACCCAATGCATAACCCGGCGATATTAGTAAATTCTCTCCTTTTTGCGTATCGCCAATTGGTTTAGGACTGGTTTTAAATAATCCAAACTTTGTTGATATGTTAAAATCGTTCTGCCAGTATAAATTAATCGGACGATTATAAACATAATTCAAATCGGCATAAATTTCATAAATTGTGTTATTTACAAAAGGCAAATAATAATCAGTGTGCGAAAAACCGAACGCCGGTTCGATGCCGAAAGAAAAACGGCTTCCGCTTGCTCGCGAGGGACCCGCGCCATAACCCCAGTCGTCGTTTATTATACCGAAACTTTGAATATCGTCTTTTAATAAATCATTTGTGCGTAGAAAAGAATCGACCGCTGCAAGTTCTTGCATATAATAGATACGGGAATCGAAGAACCGCGTGTTTTTTAATTTGCTAATCAGTTTGGCAAATTCAAGAATATCGCTGTTGGTAATTTGTTTACCGAATTTTCCTTTTTTACTCAAATCGTCGAGAATATAAGCTGCCAATCGGGCATCCTGCACTTGCTCTACGCGACCAATGCCATACAATAGCGGTATATCGATATTTAGATTACTTTGATGATAAATAGTTGTATTTGAAAAATTAGTATTATTATTATCAATAAAATTATTATTATAAAAATATTGATTAGCATTAATTTGAAGATCCATTTCAAAAAATTGCTTTGGTGCGAAATAAAACCTGTTAGCTCCAGCATAATGTAAATTACTGGTATAATCTTCTTCTTTTGACAACCAGTTTGTACCATCAGTTTGATTTTGTTTATTTCCACCTGTTGAGAGTGTTAATAGATCTGAACCCTGAAAGTTTTCATTATTCTTAATAAGTTCATAAGTAACGCCAGCATTGCCAGTCATATAGAAACTACTATAATTGGGAGAATTAGCATTAGAATATTGCTGATTAGAACCGTTACCACTGAGATTAAAATTAAAATTGAGCATTTGGAGTTTAAATACCGGATTTATGTATGTTGACAAATCGAACGAATTGATTTGTGCATTTAAATTAGCTGTTATAAATACAAACAGCGCTACCAAACTAAGCTTAAAAGATTTTGTGTACATGTTTTGATTTTTTTTAATTAATATTAGAAAATTAGGATTTATTGTTAGCCAAATAACGAAAATTTATTCTAATATTATCGTATTGTATTGTTAAAATTTACTAAAGGGTTTATTTGCAGCAGTTTTTTTTAGTTTTACAGTGGGTGGAGTGACATTTGCGGCGGTCTTTTCTATTTTTGACGGTGGGTGGAGTGACATTTTCTGTGGTCATTGAGACTATAGTTTCTATAATTTATTCTGGCTTTTGTTTATTTACACATTCGTTTCTTTATTTTTAAAACTTCGTCAACTTTATTAATCCAGATTTGCAAGCCGTTTGCGTTCCAGTGCGTGTCGGCATAACAGAATATTTGTTTGTGCGACGCTTTAAATTCGCGGTAAACATCAATGTTTTCGAAATTTTCTGCCTTTGTCGAATCAATCATTGGCAACAAATTGTTGTACTTTAAATTTTTGTAACCGATTATCGTAACCGGATTGGGTATTACAGACAAATAAACCTTGTCGAAACCCGATTGTTTATAATGTTGCGCCATTGTATCGACATTTGCAACGCGCTTTTGTACGTCGTCAGTTGTAAAATTATAAAACGAACTTTCGTCTTGTGTGCTGTCGGTGGTTTCGGATAAAAACAAATATTTCTTGTCGTCTGAAATGGTAACGCACGACGGAATTCTGTCGAAACAGCGCTGATTAAATGTTGTTCTCAAATGTTTGAAGAAAGTAAAAGCTTTATTGTCGAACAAAACAAATTCGAGATTGTCGTTAATCTCGCTGTTAAATAAACCTGATGTTATTTTAGTATAAACATTTTCGGCAGTCGATTTTGTTTCGGCAGCTAAATTGCTGAAACCGTATTTTAATTTATCCTTGTCGTAAAACCGGTACATAAAATAACGTTCAACAGATTCGATTATCAAAATATTTGTTTTTGTGGTATCCAATTCAAATGTCTGGTTTTCGTCGCGCCAGTCGGCATAATAAACCGTGTCAACGTTTGTAAAATAGTTTGGTTGCAAATTGTCGGCTATATAACTGTCGCAAATAACATAAAGCGCAATTTTCTTTTCGCCAGCCGGTTTTGTTGCGATGTCGAAATGATATGTTTTCGGAATCCGGTATTCTTTTAAAAAACTGATGCCATAAATATCGCCAAAAGCATATCGTTGGCTGCGGACGAATATATTTTCGTAATGAAATTTTATTTCTGCAATCCATTCCATAAGTGTTGACGACGAACAAATAACATAAAGCGTAAGGAAAAATAGGATTGATAAATAAGTAACAACTTTTTTCATACTAAAACTGAAAATAAATAAACTGATTGTGATTAAATATTCCGAATATATAAATGCTGAAAACTAAAAGCGTCAAAATATAACTAAAACGGAATGTGCTGCGGGTATTTATTTCGACAATATATTTTTCTTTAACCATAAGCAATGCAATTAACAGGACTGAAAACATAATTTCGTAACTGTTTAATGGCGTTTGCAGTTGGTCGTGAATAGAAATTGCAAATATTTTTTTAATGACATCAATTGCTTGCGTTAAAGTTGTCGCCCTGAAAAAAATCCATGCAAAAGTAACGAGCGCAAATGTCAAAAAAATTTGTATTGACTTGTTTACAACGTCGGGTAATTTCTTTTTTATTGACAGCCGTTTGATGAATTTGTCTTTTTCCTTGCCAATAATTAAATAAATGCCATGCAATGCGCCCCAGATAACAAACATCCAGCTTGCGCCGTGCCAAACTCCGCTGATTAAGAAAACAAGAAACAAGTTAAGATACATTCTTGGTAAAGCAACTCTGTTACCGCCCAACGAAATATATAAATAATCTTTAAACCATGTGGATAATGAAATATGCCAGCGTTTCCAGAACTCGGCAATTGTCTTTGAAAGATATGGCGTCTTGAAATTGTCCATCAATTTAAAACCCATCACGCGCGCTGCACCAATTGCAATGTCAGAATAACCCGAAAAGTCGCAATAGATTTGAAAACTGTAAAACATCGTCGCAAATAATAACGACAATCCGTTCTGCGATGCTGCGTTTGTATAAGAATAATCGACCGCCATTGCTAATCTGTCGGCAATGACAACTTTTTTAAACAAACCCCACGCCATTTGCATAATGCCGCTTTTAATCCGCTCGAAATCGTATTCGTGTTTTGCGTAAAACTGCGGCAATAAATTTTGCGGACGCTCAATTGGTCCGGCAACCAATTGCGGATAAAACATAACGTACAATGCGTAAATTCCAAAGTGCCTTTCAGCCTTCTGATTGCCACGATATACTTCAATAGTGTAGCTCATTGCCTGAAAAGTGTGGAACGACAATCCGATTGGTAACAAAATAGACAAAAACGGAACCGGATTTTTAATGCTGAACACTCCGAGTAATTCTGTCAGATTGGTATTTATAAAATTGTAATACTTAAAAACAGCCAGTACGCCAATGTTTGCAATCAAACTATAAATTAAATAAAGTACCCGCTTTTTGCCTTTTGTCTTTTCGATAAATATACCGGCAAAATAGTCAATCACAATTGTAAAACCCAAAATCAAAATATATACCGGCACAAAAACCATATAAAAATAGCAACTGGCAAATAAAAGAAGCATCCAGCGGTATTTGTGGTTTATATTGAAATAGGTGATGGTTACAATTATGAAAAAAAGAATAAATTGTAATGTGTTGAAAAGCATACCGATTAAATTTATAATATTTTTATTGAGCAAATAAACAACAAATCTGCCGGATTTTAAAAATCAGGTAGATGTAATTAATAATTCCAATAAATCAGCAGTAATATTTTTTCCATCTCGTGTTTGATAGAACTTACCGGACACATAAAATTGTTGTGCATAAAACTAAATATTAAAATCTTGCCGCTTTTGGTTCTGATATAACCGCACAAATTATGATTATTGCTGAATGTTCCGGTTTTTGCATAAACGTAAGGCTTTTTGTTTTTGTAATAATTCTTGATTGTACCTGAAACTCCGCCAACCGGAAATAAATTCAACAACCGTTGTGTAGGAATATCGCGGTACAACTTGCGCAGTAAATAAACCATGTTGCGCGGCGTTACCAAATTGTAGCGCGACAAACCGGAACCGTCAACCCATTGTTGTTTGTCGGGCAAATCGTTTATAAGATTTTTATTTACATAATAAATTGTTCGTTCTGTTCGCAAAGTGTCGTACAACACGCCGGAACACATCAACATTGTTTGTTCTGCAATAAAATTATCGCTTACAAGCATCATGCGTTTGAGCAAAGTGTCAATCGACATGGAATAAAATGTTTTTGCTTTTGTAAATTTATCATATTCCGAAATTAATTCGACATCTCTGTTCAACGTGTCGCTCAAAAGTTTTGTGAGTAGCTTGGGCGAATATTTGAATGGTATGTCAAAAACGTTTCGTCCGTTTATTAAATTAGGATAAAAATCGTAAATGTTTTCGGTAAGCCGTCTTATAATCGGTCCGTTTACCAACGGCGCATTGTTGTGCGGACGAATTGCATCTTTAAAAGTTGACGGAGTAACTTTCGGCATTTTCTTTGACTTTTTGACCAATTCGAAACGCGCCAGATTACCATAAACAGGCAAGTCGGAACGCTCGGCAGAAAACTCTTCGTTGTAATCGTCCCACGCCCAACCTTTGCCCAAGAAATTGTCAATCCGACTTTGTTGTACATAGTATAATTTGTACGGCGTATGTTTTAAAAAGTTATACGTGTTTTTAAATCGCCAGAAATAGTGCATTAAAAAGGACGGGTCGCCTGTGCCGGTAAAAATCAGCGAGTCGCCATGAATTTCGTATTTCAAAGCCGGAACAGAGTCGCGCAAAATCTTTAAAGCCGAATACAACGTAAATAGTTTTGTGGTCGATGCCGGTTGAAAATATTTGGTGCTGTTAACTTCGCAGATGGTTTTGTCTTTTTCGGGATCAAACAAAACAAAGCCGACCAGATGTCGCGCAAAGATTTGCGAATTTTCTATCATATTTTCAATGTCTTTATCACCGAGCGTTTCGTATTTAAAGTTTTTGTAATCGAAACTCGAATCAATTACAATTTCGGTTTTGATAATTTTCACAACCTGCGTGTCAACCTTTGTTACAGTTTGGTGTTCTTCTGTAACGGCTACTTTATGATGCGTCAGACAAGCAGAAAATATAAATAAAACTATAAATAAATAAAATAATCCGAACTTCATAATCTTAAATCAATAATGAATTAAAAATAAAACAACAAAAGTATCAAAATTTAAAAAGTTTCGAAAGTTTTTGTTTTTCTCAAATAGAAATATAATTTTGTGCAATATAGAATTTTTTCTAACCAAAAAATAGTTAACCAATGAAAAAGAGATTAATTGCAATGTTAATGCTATTGCTGCCTATTGCATGTATGGCTGGCGAAGCAACACTTAAAATACCGCAGGGTTTGAACAAACCTTTGCTGTATTGGGGATTTTTAATTACCATTCTCGGAATGGTTTTCGGGTTGTATCAATACAACAAAGTAAAAAAAATCAGGGCACACAAATCGATGCTCGATGTTTCGCAGATTATTTTCGAAACATGTAAGACTTATTTAATTCAACAAGGAAAGTTTATTTTAATTTTGTTTGTCATTATTGCTGCTTGCGTGGCTTTCTATTACGGCGGTCTGCAAAGCGACGTTATGGAAAATGGCGTAAAAGTTTTCACGTTCCCTGTTGTATGTCTCATTATTTTCTGGACTGTTATCGGTATTTTGGGTTCGTATGGAGTTGCATGGTTCGGTATCAGAATGAATACTCTTGCAAACAGCCGTATGGCATTTGCTTCGCTGGAGCGCAAACCGCTTAAACTGTTACAAATTCCTTTGAATGCAGGTATGAGTATCGGTGTACTTTTAATTTGCGTCGAACTGATAATGATGTTGATAATTTTGCTTTTTGTTCCGGCACAATACGCAGGACCAAGTTTTATTGGTTTTGCAATCGGCGAATCGCTTGGAGCAAGTGCGCTGAGAATCGCGGGCGGTATCTTTACAAAGATTGCTGACATTGGTTCTGACTTGATGAAAGTTGTTTTCAAGATTGGTGAAGACGATCCACGTAATCCGGGCGTTATTGCAGACTGTACTGGCGACAATGCTGGCGACAGCGTTGGACCAACTGCCGACGGTTTCGAAACTTACGGTGTAACTGGCGTCGCGCTTATTACTTTTATTGTTCTTGGTGTATTTCCACAATATCAGGCTACTTTGATAACATGGATTTTTGCAATGCGTATTATGATGATTGTAACTTCGATTGTTGCTTTCTGGATTAACAACTATTACAGCCAAATGAAATACAGCAAAAGCGACGACATCGATTTTGAACAACCGCTTACCAATTTAGTTTGGATTTCTTCAATACTTTCAATGATTGTTACTTTTATAATTAGTAAATTATTGATTGGCGACTTACCAAATAATTTATGGTTGACTTTATCGGTCATTATTTCTTGTGGGACATTGGGCGCTGCGTTAATACCGGAATTTACAAAAATATTTACCAGTCCGAAATCGGCACACGTAAACGAAGTTGTAACAGCTTCGCGCGAAGGTGGTGCGTCATTAAATATTTTGTCTGGTTTGGTTGCCGGTAATTTCAGCGGTTTCTGGATGGGAATGGTATTTGCCATGCTTATGTTTGCAGCTTACATTGCAAGTGGTTTTATTCCGAGTAGTATTACAAATGACATTCACGATGCAACTCCCGGAATCATTATGATTTATTCGTCAGTATTTGCATTTGGTCTGGTTGCGTTTGGTTTTCTTGGCATGGGACCTGTAACAATTGCAGTTGACAGTTACGGACCGGTAACAGACAATGCACAATCAATTTACGAATTGTCTTTAATCGAAACGATTCCTGATATTTCTAATAAAATTGAAAAAGAATTTGGTTTCAAACCCGATTTTGAGAAAGCAAAACATTATCTCGAAGCGAACGACGGCGCAGGCAATACTTTCAAAGCAACAGCAAAACCGGTTTTAATCGGTACCGCAGTTGTTGGAGCAACAACCATGATTTTTTCGTTGATTCTCGTCATTAAAAATCAAATGGGTATTGCACCCGAAACAATTTTGAATTTGTTAAATCCATATTCAATCATCGGTTTCATTTGTGGTGGTGCAGTTATTTACTGGTTTACCGGCGCATCGATGCAGGCAGTTACAACCGGCGCTTACCGTGCTGTTGAATATATTAAAAGAAACATCGATCTCGACCCGAATGCCAGCATGAGCGCTTCGACCGAAAAGTCAAAAGAAGTTGTAAAAATTTGTACGCAATATGCACAAGAAGGAATGTTTAATATTTTTATTGCCATATTTTCGTTTGCTTTGGCATTTGCATTTTTATCGTCGCCGGTACATTCTAATGCACCGATGGCTTTCTTCGTGTCGTATTTAATTTCGATTGCAGTTATTGGTTTGTTTCAAGCTTTATTTATGGCAAATGCCGGTGGATGCTGGGACAATGCTAAAAAAGTTGTCGAAGTTGATTTGCACGAAAAAGGTACGCCATTGCATGACGCCAGTATTGTTGGCGACACCGTTGGCGACCCGTTTAAAGACACATCTTCGGTTGCATTGAATCCGATTATTAAATTTACGACTTTGTTTGGTTTGTTAGCAATGGAAATTGCAATTTCGCCGGACTTCCGTTCGATTGCAACATATATTGGTGTCGTCTTTTTGGTTATAGCATTGTATTTTGTTTGGCGTTCGTTCTACAAGATGCGTATTATTAAAGTTGACTAATTATTTATTTGACATAAAAAAAGACGCTCCAATTTTGGGCGTCTTTTTTGTTTTATTGAACTAATTTTTTTAAAACATCGGCTGTCTTTCACCACCAAACGGATTCATACCAGTCGAAGAATTATTCATGCGCGACGGCATTGCAGGTTGAAAATCGTAACCGCTGTCCGCCGGCATCATTTCATCGTCGCTAAAAGAAGGTACATCGCCGTCGATGTCAACAAAAAGCGCTTTCTCCGAAATAAACCGCAATTTAACGTCGCCCACAGCACCGTTACGGTGTTTAGCCAGAATAATTTCAGCCATTCCTTTTGTATCATAACCGGTTTCGTCTTCGGTAAGTCCATAACGCTCGGGGCGGTGAATAAAGATGACAATATCTGCGTCTTGCTCAATTGCGCCCGACTCACGCAAGTCGCTTAACTGCGGACGTTTGTCGCCATGCCGCATTTCGACGGAACGATTAAGCTGCGACAGTGCAATGATTGGAATGTTTAATTCTTTTGCCAATGCTTTTAGTCCGCGCGAAATCATAGATACTTCTTGTTCGCGCGGCATATTTCCGCTGCTACTTGCTGTCATTAATTGCAAATAATCGAGTACTACTAATTTTATGTCGTTCTGAATTTTTAAGCGACGACATTTTGCGCGCAACTCAAAAAGCGATATTGCCGGCGTATCGTCAATAAAAATGGGCGCTTCGGCAAGGTCTTTAATTTTTGTTTCGAGGTGTTGCCATTCGTTGGTCGAAAGTTTACCGGATTTAATTTTTTCGCTTGCCAATCCTGTTTCGCCGACTATTAAACGATTAACAAGTTGTATCGACGACATTTCGAGTGAGAAAACAGCACATGCTTGTTTGTGCATCACAGCCATATTACGCGCAAGTGTAAGCGCAAAAGCAGTTTTACCCATCGATGGTCGCGCGGCAATAATTATTAAATCGGAACGCTGCCAGCCGGAAGTTAAAGCATCTAATTGAGTAAATCCGCTGGGCACGCCACTCAGTCCGTCTTCGCGTGCGCCACGTTCTTCCATTTCTTTAATTGCTTCGTCGATGACAGTTTTAATCGACGAAGTTTCTTTTTTAATGTTGTTGAAAGCTATGTTATAGATTTCGCGCTCGGAATAATCGAGTAAATCGTCAACATCGGCGCCTAAATCGAACGCGCGGTTTTGAATGTCCGACGAAACGCGAATCAGTTCGCGTTGAATATATTTCTGGGCGATGATGCGTGCATGAAAAACAACGTGTGCCGACGATGCTACGCGACTTGTAAGTTGTGTGATGTAAAATGCGCCACCAACCGATTCGAGTTCGCCGTTTTTACGCAACTCTTCTGTTATGGTAAGAATATCAACCGGTTTGTATTCTTCGGAAAGATGCAGAATCGATCTGAATATTTTTTGATGCTCGTCTTTATAAAAACTTTCGGGCGTTAGAATGTCAGCCACATCGATAATTGCTCCTTTTTCGAGCATCAATGCGCCTAAAACGATTTCTTCTAAATCGGTTGCCTGTGGCGCAACTCTGCCATAGTCGGCGTTTATCTGCGTTATATTTTTTTGATATTTGCTGTCGTAATTTTGTGCTTTCTTAGCCATTTTATATCGTATAAATATTTTTTTGAAGTCTTAAATTAAAATACAAAAATAATCATTTCCCGTCAAGTATTTTTTACTTAAACTGTCGTACATAAATTTTTGCTTTTAAGAAGTTAAAGTCTAACAAAATAAAATTTTTATTAAATTTATTAACAAAAAACCGAACTTGGTATTATTTTGGTAGGCAAAAAAGAAAAATGCGCAAAAAATATTTATATTTGACGGGTAAATATTATTCGCTATTTATAAATTTATTGAGATTTAATAAAATACAAAACGAGTTAGTTTGATGTTGATATATTTTTTATCGAAAAATTAGGATTAACAAAGTTTATATTTTAATTTTACACGAATAATATAGACCATAAATAAAGCTTTTAGCAAATAATTTAATAAAATAAAAAGAAATGAATGGTAATAAAAAAAGCTTTTTATTGATTGTTCAAATCTTACTTTTAGTGTGTCCTTTCACCAAAGTATTAGCAGACGGTGGCATTTCGCCGTATTATAAAGTAGGCACAGTTAAAGGAAGTATTACCGACGTCGCTGATAATGTTAAACAATATCTTCAGGCAGATAGTTTTGAAATATTAGGCGATTACAATCCTGCAAAAAATCCGCAATATCTTGTAATTGCGTTTACGCGCACCGACTTAAAGAACATAGCAATTATGAAAAATCCGCGAGGTATTCTGGCTGCTGTACTCAAAGTTGGTTTGTACGCCAAAACTGCCGATAGCGTAGTTGTAACAATGGTAAATCCAGACTATTTGTTTTACAGTTACCTGCGCCACGATATTAGTGGATACGAAATGGAGTTGAATGATATTTCGATGGAAGTAAAACTTGCACTGAAAAATATTGGCAGAGAATTTCTTCCGTTTGGCGGAACTGACGACCTGACAGAAACATATTTGAAAGATTACCGGTTTATGGTGCGCGATCCGAACTTTTCGCAGCCGGTTGTTTTATGCGACTTTCCGAATTATGACCGCGGACTTCAAATAATACGCAACAATTTAGCTGCTCGACGAGGAATAACTTACCCAGTTTATGAATTAGTACTCGAAGATAAACATATTGCTATTTTTGGCGTTGGTTTGTGGGACCCGCAAAAAGACGAAGGCGAAAATGCGTTTCTGGGTAAACTTGGTTTTGATAGTTTTGCATCGATGCCTTACGAAATAATTCTTATTGACCGTCAGGCAACCATGCTTGCCGGCAAATACCGGTTTCCACTTTTCTATCCGTATTTAACAATGAATGATTTCCGTAAAATTTACCGCACACATCGCGGCATTGAAGAAATTATGAAAGGTTTGACGAAGTAAAAAACTTTGACAAAGTTAAACGGACTTTCTAAGTTTTCAGTGTAACTCTGTCTGGATTGTTTTTTATAAAATCTTTCCAATTGTTTACTGACTTTTTATTTGTTGCACCAACTGGAAAAA
>Ga0265327_10000610_pt1 | contig 59085 bp, 57 predicted proteins | sample 41621metaG_FD_202089 | JGI IMG/M metagenome (GOLD analysis project Ga0265327, IMG submission 202089) | Rhizosphere microbial communities from Carex aquatilis grown in University of Washington, Seatle, WA, United States - 4-16-21 metaG | ecosystem: Host-associated > Plants > Roots > Rhizosphere... | reverse complement strand
GACACCTGGAACAACAATCCGCGTCCCTACGTCTGGACCAAAACCGCCGACCAAATCCTGGCCAGCATCGCCAACTACTGCACTCAAATTAATGACTCAGGACACTAGTCGGATTCGTCGGGGCCGGATTCGTCGCCGGTGGCCCATATCTGAGCGGTGGGACTGAACAGCAGCGCCAGCGCCACCACGGCGACGATGGCGATCGGTACGCCCAGCGCAAGCTGATGCGATCCCACAGCCGCGTACCACGCGACGGGCAGGAGCAGCAGCTGCATCATCACCGCGATCCCTCTGCCCCAACGTTTCCCCGTGGCGAGGGCCAGACCCGCCGCAAGGACAGCGGTGCCGAATACCGCGAACCACGCGGCGGTGCCGTACCCGTTCACCAGATGCTGGTCGGCGCCACCGGCCGCCCGCACCACCAGGACCACCGCGATGACCAGCCCCACGGCACCTTCACCGGCAACGATCGTCCCGGCGCGGCGAACGGTATTCGGAACGGCTGTGGTCACCCGACAAGCCTAGGTGGACGCGTCGCCGCGGCGATGGGCAGCTTGCGTGAAGAAGGCCCCGCTAGGCTCATGCCCCGTGCGTGCGGTCCTCATCGTGAATCCCAATGCCACCTCGACAACGGCGGCCGGGCGTGACCTGCTGGCTCACGCGCTCGAGAGTCGAGTGCATCTTCAGGTTCTGCACACAGACCACCGGGGCCACGCCAGCGAGCTGGCCCGGCGCGCAGCCGACGAGGGGGCGGCGGTCATCGTCGTACACGGCGGCGATGGCACGGTCAGCGAGGTGGTGAACGGCCTGCTCGGCCAGCCGGGACATCCCGCGCCCGGGCCGCTGCCCGCCATCGCGGTGGTACCCGGCGGCTCGGCCAATGTGTTCGCCCGAACGCTGGGGATATCGGCCGACCCTGTGCAAGCCACCAATCAGGTGGTCGATCTGCTCGATGCACACCGCCGTGACCAGCGACGGTGGCGCCGGATCGGCCTCGGGCACTGCGGAGAGCGCTGGTTCATCTTCAACGCCGGAATGGGCCTGGACGGCGAGGTGGTCGCCGCCATGGAGGCTCACCGCAACAAGGGCAAGCAGGTCACGGCCGGACGGTATGTGACACGCGCGGTGCTGAGCTTCTTCCGCGCCGCGCGCCACCAACCAACCCTCACCGTCGAGCTGCCCGGCCAGGAGCCGCAGCAGGGCATCCACTTCGCGTTCATCTGCAATTCCAACCCGTGGACGTACGCCAACGAGCGCGCCATCTGGACAAACCCGAGCACCAGTTTCGAGAGCGGTTTGGGCGTATTCGCATCGAAGAGCATGAACGTGATGGCCAACCTTCGCCTGGTCCGTCAGATGGTGGGCGCACCCCGCCCGGACCGTCCCGCGGCCAGCCACCTGCTGCGCGAAGATGACGTCGCATGGGTACGGATACGCGCGTCAGCACCTATCGCCACCCAGGTCGACGGCGATTTCCTCGGCTTCCGCAGCGAGCTGACCTTCACCGCCGAACCCGACGTTCTCGACGTGGTGGCCCCGGCAAAACCCGCAGACGCCCTCTCCTGAGACCGGCCGGGAAGGCAATAGTGTTGGGCGACAGCCCGTTCCGGACACAGCCGACTCACAGCAGCGACGCGGTCTACGTCACACCTGGGGCAGATCGGATGTACTACTTGACGTAGTCGGGCCCCGGCGGGCCGTGATGTTACTCACCGGTAGCACTGAGCCACCTGGGAAAATGGGCGAATCTCGCCAGATTCAAGGCGCAGATCGGATCAGTGTAGTACAAACGAATGTGGAGTCCGCAGACACCACCCCCGAGTGAGATTGACCACGTGTTAACTCACGCTATTGACTTCTGCTGAGCTTGTGAAACGATCGGAAGCAACAGTGCAGAAACATTTGGTACGCACGCGTTAACAGCCGAAAAACATTAATCTCGTGCGCTTGTGGCGCGCGCGATGAAAAAGGAGTGCACAACTATGGATTGGCGCCATAAGGCGGTCTGTCGCGACGAGGATCCCGAACTGTTCTTCCCCGTAGGGAACAGCGGACCGGCCCTTGCCCAGATCGCTGACGCAAAGCTCGTCTGTAACCGCTGTCCCGTGACGACCGAATGCCTTACCTGGGCGCTCGAGTCTGGCCAGGACGCCGGTGTGTGGGGTGGCCTCAGTGAAGATGAGCGCCGCGCCCTCAAGCGTCGCAACGCCCGCGCTCGCGCCCGCAGCGCCGTCTAAACGCCGCAGCAAGCAGAACCCGGCACAATTGGGTGCCGGGTTCTTTGCTGTGCAAGGGCTTTCGGCCAGAGCGTGCAACTAGGCCATCAAGCGGGCACGTCGACCCAACGGAACCCGCAGCACCGCATTTGTTCCGCCCTCGGGATCGCTCCGCATATCCAGCGATCCGTCGATCTCCGCCGACACCAACGTCCTGACGATCTGCAATCCCAGCCGATCCGAGGTCTCCACGCTGAATCCGTCGGGTAGTCCGCGCCCGTCGTCATGCACCACGACGTCGAGCCAGCGAGCCGACCGCTCCGCCCTGATGATCACCTGGCCCTGAGCGCCCTCCTCGAAGGCATGCTCGATGGCGTTTTGCACCAGCTCGGTGATCACCATAATCAGCGGTGTCGCGCGGTCGGAGTCGAGCACGCCGAGCGCGCCCTCCCGTGAGACACGCACCTTGGTGTCGACGGTCGCGACGTCGGTCATGATCGGCATGATCCGGTCGATCACCTCGTCGAGGTTGACTTCCTCATCCACCGACATCGACAAGGCGTCGTGAACCAGCGCGATGGACGACACCCGGCGCACCGATTCGAAAAGTGCTTCGCGGGCTTCGTCATTGGGTGTGCGGCGAGCCTGTAGGCGCAGCAGGGCCGCCACGGTCTGCAGGTTGTTCTTCACCCGGTGATGGATCTCGCGAATCGTGGCGTCCTTGGACAGCAGCGCCCGGTCGCGGCGTTTGACCTCGGTCACATCGCGGGTGAGTAGCAGCGCCCCCTCGGAGGTACCGCGCGCGATGAGCGGCAATGTGCGGATCAACACCGCGGCGCCGCCCGCATCGACCTCCATACGCATGCTGGGGCCGCCGGCGAGCACGTCACGGATGTGGGCCGCCAGCTCCTGTCCCTCAAAGGGGTCGGAGATCAGTGGTTTGGTGACGTCCATGAGGTTGTGGCCCTGCAAATCGCTGGCCAGACCCATGCGGTGGTAGGCCGACAGGGCGTTGGGGCTGGCATACCTGACCCCACCGGAGACGTCGAGGCGAATGAACCCGTCCCCCACGCGGGGGCTGGACCGAGACATCGCCTGGTCCGCCACATTCGGGAAGGTGCCCTCGGTGAGCATCAACAGCAGTTCGCCCGCGCATTCCAGATAGGCCCGCTCCAGCCTGCCCTTCTTGAGCCTGGAGGCCAAGGCCGTTTGGTGAGTCAACACCGCGACCGTCCGGTCGCCGCAGCGCACCGGGACCGCTTCCACGTTCAGTTCGGAGGCATACTCGGTCAAGTCCGAGTCGCTCTCGCGCTCAATGGCACCCGAGGTAAACGCCGCTTCCACCAACGGAACGTCCGCGATTTTGGCAATAGTGCCGACTGCATCGTTATCGATGATGGTCGGTGCGGTGTTGGGCCGGCACTGCGCGACGCAGACGAATGCGTCGTCGTCGCGGTGCACCCACATCAGGTAGTCGGCGAAGGAAAGGTCGGCCAGCAACTGCCATTCGGCGACCACGGCGTGCAGGTGATCGACGGCATCACCCGGCAGCATGGTGTGCTCGGCAAGGAGATCACCGAGAGTGGACATCCGGTGGCGATCTAGTCGTCGATGACGGCGATCAAGTCGCCGGCCTGGATGACGTCGCCCACCGAAACACTCACGTCGCCGATGGTTCCCGCCACCTCGGCCAGCACCGGAATCTCCATCTTCATGGACTCCAGCAGCACGATGGTGTCGCCCGCGGCGATCGCGTCACCTTTCTTGACGAGTACTTCCAGCACGCTGGCCACGATCTCGGCGTGTACTTCCTCGGCCACCTGCGCGCCACCTCGCTCTCGTCAACATCCGGTTACCGGTCCTCAGTATCGAACCACACGTAGGGCATCCACGCGTTCAACCACCCTTAGCGGCATGAGAGACTGGATATACACACCAGCGCGCACCACGCGCAGCTGGCCTGTCAGCCGGGTTCACACCCGGAACCCATTAGATCGCTAAGGAGATTCCCATGGCCAAGCGTGGTCGTAAGAAGCGCAGCCGCAAGCACAACGCCGCCAACCACGGCAAGCGTCCCAACAGCTAGTCGTTAGGAGTTTTCAGCCCGCTGCTCGATGACAGTGGTCTGGCTGATCTTCAACTTAAGACGCTCACGTAGCCCGTCAGGTGCCTTTTCTCCACCGCACTTACGGGCTACGAGTGTTTTGATCTGCTCTTCAATGCCGTAATGCTGCAGGCACCCTGGGCACTCTTCGAGGTGATGCCGCAGTCGAGCACTGCTCTCCGGGCTGCATTCACCGTCGAGGAGGGTCCACACCTCCGCAATCACCTCAGCGCAACCCGATACCTCGCAGTTGCCGCTCTTCTTAAGTCCACCGTCGCTCATGCCCGGCCCTCCGCCAACTCATTGTTGCGTAGGAAGCCACGGTCTTTAGCCACTTCAGACAGCAATTCGCGCAGCTGACGACGGCCGCGGTGCAAACGCGACATGACCGTGCCGATCGGGGTGTCCATGATCTCGGCGATCTCCTTGTACGGGAAGCCTTCGACGTCCGCGTAGTACACGGCCATCCGGAATTCTTCCGGCAGCTTATTCAACGCTTCTTTGATTTCGTCGTCAGGCAGTCCGTCGAGCGCTTCGATCTCCGCTGACCGCAGCCCCGTAGAGGTGTGCTCTGCGTTCGCGGCCAGCTGCCAGTCGGTGATTTCCTCGGTCGGATACTCCGCCGGCTGACGCTGCTTCTTGCGATAGATGTTGATGTACGTGTTGGTCAGAATGCGGTACAGCCACGCCTTCAGATTGGTGCCTTCTTTGAAGGTCCCAAACCCGGCATATGCCTTGACCATCGTCTCCTGCACCAGGTCCTCGGCGTCCGCGGGATTTCGCGTCATTCGCAAGGCAGCACCGTAGAGCTGGTCCAGCAGGGGTAGCGCATCACGTTCGAACCTCGCGACCCGTTCGGCCTCAGTCTCCACGTGAATCGGCTGATTGGCGGGATCTGCAGTCTCTGTCACGGCGGTCCTTTCGGTAGCGACACCGACCATACGGATCGGCACCGACATCGGACGTTCGAGGCACGCCATTGTCACCTGCAATACCCCTTCCGTGTTGAGGACCATAGTCCGCTCGTTGCGGACAGACATCTCAACACCGATATATGCCGGGGTATTTCCCAAAGTATCTCGACTGTCAACTCGAAATTCACGGGACCCGGTCCGATGCTCTTCGCGCAAGCGGCTCATCGCTGCCCACTACTGTCCCCGTTGTGGGTTCCAAGGCCGTCAAAGCTGCCACTCCGGCAGTCGCCGCGTTGATCGCTGCCGCCGTCGACTACGAACTGCTGCCCTATGAGCACCGCCCCGGGGAGCACGCGTTCGGTGACGAGGCGGTGCGTGCGCTGGCGGGCTCCGGATTGGTTCCCGAGCAGATCTTCAAGACCCTGCTGATCTCGCTGGATCGCGGATCTGATCTGGCGGTCGCGGTCATTCCGGTACCCGCGACGCTGTCGCTCAAGGCCGCCGCGGCCGCCCTCGGCCGGGCCAAGGCCACCATGGCCGATCCCGCGGCCGCTGAACGCAGTTCTGGTTACGTGGTCGGCGGGATCTCGCCCCTCGGGCAGCGCAAACGGCTGCCCACCGTGATCGATTCGTCTGCCCTGACATGGGAACGCATCCTGTGCAGCGCCGGAAAGCGCGGATTGCAGATGGCGCTGGCACCGGGCGATCTGATCGGGCTCACGAACGCGGTGACGGCACCTGTCACAGCAGGGTGATCTGCTGCCCCACGGCCGGGGATCCGTCGTCCGGCACGAGCAGCTCCGGACCATTGTTCGCGACGCTGTTGACCAGCGAGGACACCTGCCGAGTGGCGATGCCGGTTGCCGTGCCCGAGACCTGCAGAAGGCGTTGATCCAGTTCGCGATCGGGGTCCAGCCAGCGGTCCCAGGTGTCGGCACCGAGCATCAGCGGCATGCGGTCGTGGATCTCCTGCAACGGGCCGACCGCGTCGGTGGTGACGATCGTGCAGCTGAGCAGAGGAGCCGCGTCGCGCCCATGCTGACCGGCGGGTTTCCACACGGACCACAGACCCGCCGCGAACAACCGCTTCCCGTCGCGCGCATTCATATAGAAGGCGGTCTTGGTGCCTTCTTCTTTGCGCCACTCGTACCAGCCGTCCATCGGCACCAGACACCGCTTGGACTGCGCCGCGACACGGAAGGTGGCGGCCGTGGTGAGAGTTTCCACCCGGGCATTGATCAGCGGGGCCCCCTTGGACTCCGGGTGGCCGTCCTCACGGGCCTTGGCCCAGTTGGGCACCAGCCCCCAGCGCATCGCGCGCACTCGACGAGTCGGGACATCGCCGGGCTCGTGGTGCCGTGCCACCACCGTGAGCACCGGGTCAGTGGGTGCGACGTTGTAGTTCGGGATGGTGGGGAGCTGCTGCGCCGAAGCCGGGGCCTGACTCGTGGTGCTTATCTCGTCGACCGCGTCGATCTCCGCGGCAAGCAGCGCCGGGTCGATCGTCACCGCGTACCGTCCGCACATATGGCCATCGTGCCACCCGGGGCCGACACCGCAGGTGGTCGTCCGGGACAATGGGTCGGTGACGAGCGGACTCTGGCAGGCACCGACGATCGACGGTTCCATCAGCGCGACCATCACCATGCCCGGCTCAAAATCTCAGACCAACCGGGCGCTCGTGCTCGCAGCGCTGGCGGCGCGCGAGGGCGGCACGTCGACGGTGTCTGGTGCATTGCGCAGCCGCGACACCGATCTTATGATCGGCGCGCTGCACGCGCTCGGATTCGAGGTCACCGGCGATGGCACCGATCTGACGGTCTCACCGGGAGCCGGAGACGGCCATACGACGACGGTTGACTGCGGGCTCGCCGGTACCGTGTTGCGATTCCTGCCACCCGTGGCCGCACTTCGCGCCGCCCCCACCGTTTTTGACGGAGACGAGCAGGCACGTGCCCGACCCATCACTCCCCTATTGGACGCACTGCGGTCTATCGGGGTGGGCATCGACGGGCAACATCTGCCATTCACGGTTGCCGGTGCCGGCCAGGTTCGCGGCGGCGAGGTGGGCATCGACGCATCGGGATCATCCCAATTCGTATCCGGCCTACTGCTTTCCGGCGCCGCGTTCGCCCATGGCCTGACGGCGGTGAACACCGCAGACGTGCTGCCGTCGGGTCCGCACGTGGTCATGACGGTGACGATGCTGCGCGAGGCGGGTATCGCGTTGGACGATTCCACCCCCGGGCGCTGGCATATCGATCCACAACCGATTCCCGCGCACCACTGGGTAATCGAGCCGGATCTGTCCAATGCACTGGCCTTCATCGCGCCCGCGTTGGCTACCGGCGGCACTGTGCGCATCACCGGCTGGCCGAGGCAATCCACCCAGCCCGCGCGCCAGATCGAGGCTGTGGTGCGCCAATTCGCCCAAACGGTCTCGCTGACGGATGACTACCTGGAAGTGACCGGCCAGACCGGTTACGGCGCTGTCGATCTGGACCTTGGTGACGTGGGCGAACTCACCCCCACGGTCACCGCGCTGGCCGCCCTTGCCGAACCGGGCAGCGTCTCGATACTGCGCGGGATTGCGCACCTGCGCGGACACGAGACCGATCGACTCAAGGCACTCGCCCACGAGATCAATGCCCTCGGTGGGCAATGCGAGGAGACCGAGGACGGATTGCGCATTGTCGCCACCGGTCTGCACGGCGGAGTATGGGGCTCGTATGCCGATCACCGGATGGCCACGGCCGGAGCACTTGTCGGCCTGAAAGTGCCCGGAGTGTCCGTAGACGACATCGCCACCACCAGCAAGACACTGCCCGACTTCCCCGGAATGTGGGCCGACCTGCTCGCCCAATCTGAAGCTCTTCGCGCCAGCTGGGGGCACCTCCCGCTTGCGGGGGACTCATCGGAACCGGGCGGTCACGCCTCTTGAGTCCACGCGAGTACGACGAGTCTGACGCCCGCATCCGGCCGGGCCGACGCTCGCGGCCTCGCACCAAGAATCGTCCCGAGCATGCCAATGCGGTGCCCGCGATGGTCACCACCGTGGACCGCGGCCGCTGGGGCTGTGTGTTGCAGGATGGTTCAACACCGGATCCCACCCAGCAGGTGACCGCGATGCGGGCACGAGAACTCGGCCGTACCCCGATTGTGGTGGGCGATACCGTGAGCCTGGTCGGCGATCTGTCCGGGCGCCCCGACGCGCTTGCCCGCATCGTGCGTCTGGAAGATCGGCGAACGGTGTTGCGCCGCACCGCCGATGACACCGACCCCTTCGAGCGCATCTTTGTGGCCAACGCCGATCAATTGCTGATCGTGGTGGCAGTCGCCGATCCCCCACCACGCACCGGCCTGGTGGAACGGACACTCATTGCCGCCTACGCGGGCGGCCTCACCCCAATCCTGGCACTCACCAAGACCGATCTGGCAGATCCTGATGAGTTCGCCGCACAGTTCGCCGATCTCGACCTGCAGGTCATCAAGGCCGGACGCGATGCGCCGCTAGAACCCATTATGGACATACTGGCGAACCGTCTCACCGCACTACTCGGGCATTCCGGAGTGGGCAAGTCCACATTGGTGAATCGCCTTGTCCCCGAGGCTCATCGCGCGACCGGCGAGGTGACCGGTGTGGGCAAGGGGCGCCACACGTCCACCCAGTCGATAGCACTTCCGCTACACCCGTCGGGCTGGGTCATCGATACCCCGGGCATCAGGTCCTTCGGCCTGGCCCATATCCAGCCCGCCGACGTGCTGGCCGCGTTCAGCGACCTGTCGGAGGCCATCGAAGACTGCCCACGCGGTTGCCAGCATCTTGGCCCGCCCGCCGATCCCGAATGCGCTCTTGATGACCTGACCGGGTCATCAGCCAAACGGGTAACCGCCGTTCGCCAGTTACTTTCTGCGTTAACAACGGCCTAACTCTTGGTTGCGGGGGCCTTCCCGAATCGCGATATCAGCACACGCCGATTAGCGTTTCCATTGGTGGCTGCAACGGAGACAGCCAACGAGGGTCAGGGGTTAACAGATGACGAGCTACGTTCGTAGAATCGCCAGTGTGGCAGCCATTTTCGCCTGCGGTGTCGCCGCCTGGGCCACCATGTGGATCTCCGTATCCGGCCGAGGATAATTCCCCGCCGCTACTGAACGCAAAAGCCCCCGACGCACTGAGCGTTCGGGGGCTTTTGCGTTTCCTCGTCAGGCCTTGGCGCCGCGACGACCCTTGCGCCGCGCACGCACGGCGGCAAACGCGGACTTCAGGCCGCGCCGCTCGCGCGGCTCCAACTCGTCGAACATCTTGACGCTGCGCGTCTCTGGTGCGTTATCGGCGGTGTACGTCAGGTACTTGTCCGGCAACGACAGCTTGGCGATGGTGCGCCATGCCTTCGCGTACTGCACCAGGAACGGCCCGGAGGTGTACGGCAGGTCGTACTTGTCGCACAGCTCACGCACCCGCACCGATACGGCGGACAAACGGTTACTCGGCAGATCCGGGAACAGGTGGTGCTCGATCTGGTGGCACAGGTTGCCGCTCATGAATGCCATCGCCGGGCCGGCGTCAAAGTTGGCGCTGCCCAACATCTGTCGCAGGTACCACTGCCCCTGCGTCTCGTTCTTCAGATCTTGCTTGGTGAACTTCTCCGCACCGTCCGGAAAGTGCCCGCAGAAGATGACCGCGTTGGACCAGATGTTGCGAATTACGTTGGCCAATAGGTTGGCGGTGACTGTCTTGCGATAACTTCCCGCGGGCGAGAGAGCGCTCAGCGCGGGGTACGCCACATAGTCCTTGGCGACCTGCTTGCCCATCTTGGCCAGCGCTTCATTCCGCTTGGCGTGGAACTCCGCCTTGTCCGCACGGCCCTGGGCTACCTTGCCGAGCTCCAAATGCTGTGCGCCAACGCCCCATTCGAACAGCAGCATCAACAGCGTGTTGTAGACCAGGTTGCCCAGGTTGAACGGGGTCCACTTCTTGTCGCGGGTAATGCGCAGCAGTCCGTAGCCCACATCGTCATCCATACCAAGCACATTCGTGTACTTGTGGTGGATGTAGTTGTGGGTCTGCTTCCAGTGCGAGGACGGATCCACCATGTCCCACTCCCAGCTGGAGGAGTGGATCTCGGGATCGTTCATCCAGTCCCACTGGCCGTGCATGACGTTGTGACCGATCTCCATGTTCTCAACAATCTTGGCCACACCGAGCGTCACCGCCCCCGCCCACCAGGCGGACCGCTTCTTGCTCGCCGCGAGCAGCACGCGGCCACTCAGCTCCAGGGTGCGCTGCGCGGCGATGGTGCGACGGATATAGCGGGCGTCAGCGGCTCCGAGCGATTCCTCGACATCACGACGAATCGCATCCAACTCATGTCCGAGTGCCTCAACATCATTCTCAGTGAGGTGCGCGAATTCCTGGATATCCGAAATCGCCATCCGTGAGCTCCCTTCGCCGGTTCGTGCTTACGATAGCGTAACTTACGGCACCGTAGGTTACTAGCCCGTTAACCTCACACGTCGAGAACGCAATCCCCCGATGCCGCGGACACGCACGTCTGAATGCGCGTCCCTGGTTCGTACTCGGCGCCGTTTCGCAGGTCCCGCGCGTGCCCCTCCACCAGCGACACCACACAGGTCTGACAGATCCCCATCCGGCATCCGAAGGGCATCTGCACGCCAGCATCCTCCCCCGCCTCCATCAGCGAAGTGGCCGCATCAGCCTCGCGCTGCTTACCGCTGCGCGCGAAAGTCACCAGGCCGCCCTGCCCGTGCGGCGCGGCACGGGAAACCGCGAACCTCTCCAGATGCAGCAGCTCGCCAAGACCGGCGTCCGTCCACACCCGCTGGGCATCGTCGAGCATGCCTTCCGGCCCACACGCCCACGTCTGGCGTTGTGCCCAGTCCGGCACCTCGGTAGCCAGCGCGGCGAGATCCAGCCGCCCCTGGGTCTTCGTGGTCCGTAACCGGTAGTGATAGGACGGGTGCGCCTCGGAAAACGCCGCCAGCTCTCCGGCGAACATCACGTCACCCTCGGTGGGTGCCGAGTGCAGATGCACCACGTCGGGCAGCGGCAAGCCCGCCGCGGCCGACCGGCGCACCAAGGTGCGCAACATCGACATGATCGGGGTGACACCGCTCCCTGCGGTAAGAAACAAGATCGCGGGCGGCGCGGGATCGTCGAGCACGAAGTTGCCCTGAGGGGCGGCGAGCCGCACGATCGTGCCCGGTTCCAGTCCGTTGACCAGATGGGTCGAGAGGAATCCCTCGGGCATTGCCTTGACGGTGATGGTGATGGTGCGCCTCGAGCCGACGGCATGCAGTGCCCGACGCTCTTCGCGCGAGCTGCTCATCGCGGGCGCGGATGTCAGCGAGTATGACCGCCAGCGCCAGCGGCCATCCATGAGCACGCCGATGCCGACGTACTGACCGGGGTGATAGTCGAAATGGAAGCCCCAACCCGGCTTGATCTCCAGGGTGGCGGAGTCACTCGTCTCTTTGCGCACGCTGACTACCCGGCCGCGCAGCTCGCGGGCCGACCATAGCGGGTTGGCCAGACTCAGGTAGTCGTCCGGCAGCAGAGGCGTCGTGATGCGGGAAGCCAAGCCACGCAAGATGTTTACCGCCGGATGACGTGACTTGGGGGCGCCCGAGGCAGACGCGTCTAGCCAAGAAGCCAGTTTCACAGCCGATGACCTTCCATTCATGACGGAGATGCCCAGCGAGGCGTAACCTACGCTACCGTAGGTTACTGGTCAGAAACAGGCCAATCGGCCGTATCCCGCCGCTTACAGCAGGTCGAGCAGGAACGGCAGTTCTTGGGTCGCGTACCAGGCCAAATCGTGATCCTGCGCATCGCCGACCACCAGCTCGGCATCCTCATCACCCAGGTCCGCGGCGTCGATCACCTCGGCCGCGCGCACCACATCCGGTTCGGCCTGCGCCAGGTCCACGTGAGCGGCCACCACTGCCGATATCGGCACCGCGGCCGCCAACCGCACCACGGCGTCGTCCAGATCAGGGCGCAGCTTCGCATCCTCGGCATCGGCGACCAGCACCGCACGCCGGGCCGGTAATCCGTCGTCACCGTCCTCATCGGCCAGCAGCCGCAGCGAGGCCAGCGCCGCCTCGCGCATCGCCACCTCGGACAGCTCGTCCTCATCACCCGCGGAGTAGGCCTCGCGCAGTGCCGGTGTCACCGCGAAGGCGGTGCCGTTCACCGGCCACAACTCACCGTCGGCCACCAGTGTGCGCAGCATCGACAGCGTCACCGGGATATAGACCTGCATGGGCATTACTGGGCAGCCTCCAACAATTCGTCGAGCGCCTCGGTGATCAGCACCGGGAGCATGTCAGCATCGGGCATCGCTTCACGGTCAGCATCGATCCCGTAGTACACGGCGCCGTTGTAGGACGTGAGTCCGATCGACAACACCTGATTACGCAACAGCGGAGGCACCGGGTAGATCTCCGCCAGCCGCGCCCCGCCCAGATACATCGGGGACTGCGGCCCAGGCACATTCGTGACCAGTAGGTTGAACAGCCGACTGGGAACCGTAGCCGCAACCCGCGCCGCCAGCGCATGCAGGGTCGGCGGAACGAACCCGGAAAGCGCCGCCATGTTCGGTACATCCACCAAACTAAAAGCCGCGGAATGCGATTCGGTGGCATGCGCGATCTGAGACAGCCGCACCACGGTGTTGCCCTCCCCAACCGGTAGGTCGACGAGGAACGGTGACACCTCGGTGGTCACGGCCCCCTCAGCCACGACATCCAGGTCACCGTCCCGGTACACCGACATCGGCACCATCGCCCTAATCATCGAGGCAGGGGCAACAGGCTCTCCTCTACTCAACAACCAGTTGCGCAGTGCCCCAGCGATTACCGCCAGTACCACATCGTTGACATCGCAATCGTATTTGGCACGCACGCGCCGATAGTCGGCCAGTTTCGTGGTCACCACAGTGAACCGCCTATTGCGCGATACCGGTTGGTTCAACGGCCCGCGCGGGGCGGTCCCGCGAGCCGCAGTACGTACTACCTTCACCACACGATCACCCAAATCACCGATCTCGCCCGTCAGCGATGCGACGTCGGCCACCGTGTTACGCACCGCCTCCAGTCGCGCACCGGGGCGCGCCAACCATTCAGAGACCGCCCCGGCGATGAGCTCGCTGGAGCTCGGTTCATGCTCGGGAACCCAGATATCTTCCTCGAACTCTGGCGTGCGTGCGGTCCCGTCGAACATGACCTGCCCGAGCTCAGGTGCGGAGTTGCCGTCCACCAACGCCTGATGCGTCTTGGTGTAGATAGCCAACCGGTTCTTGGACAACCCCTCCACTAGGTACATCTCCCACAACGGCCGTGACCGATCCAGCGGACGAGATGTCAAGCGTGCCACCAGATCCTGCAACTGGCCGTCGCTACCCGGCGAGGGCAGGGCCGAGCGCCGAATGTGGTAGGTGATATCGAAATCGACATCGTCGAGCCAGACTGGACGGGCCAGCCCGAACCCTATCTCCTTGACCTTCTGTCGGTAGCGGGGAACCTGCGGCAAGCGGCGTTCCACCAGCGCCAACAGCTCCTCGTAGGTCAAGCCGCCGCGGGGCTTACGAATGATGGCCAGCGAGCCGACATGCATCGGCGTCGAGCTGTCCTCGCGGGAGAAGAACGATGCGTCAAGCGCGGACAATCTGCTCACCACAATCCGCGCCGCCTTCCCCTAAACCTCGCCACTTGTACCCAGCGGCGCCGCTGTGCCGAACGTTCTGCCAACCGTACCCTGGCGCCCTGGACATCGGCTGTGCGATCATGATCGGCAATGATCTGCGACTCTCCAGCAGAGCAAATGAGGGGGCTCATTCACTGGAGGGGAACATGTCTCATCGCTACATCACCCGGGTTGCCGACTATGAACCGGCCCCTGTGCTGGCCAGCCTGCCTGCGGCCTGCCATTCACCGCGGCCCACAAGGTTGCACCAATCCCGGACTCGGCCAGCGGGTATCGAACGGCATGCACATCTGCGCGAACAATCTCCGCCGCCTCAGGCGGCTGCGTTCGCCGATGCCACAATGCGCCGTGTCCTGGAAGTGATGGACCGGCGCCGGCCCATCGTCCAGCTGCGCTCGCTGCTTGCCGACGGACCGCTGAGCGCGGTGATGGCGCGGTCATCCCGAGCTCCGGCCATCACCGCGGCGCGGCTCAGCAAGATTCGGGTGCGTCGCTGTGCAGACGACACCGCGGAGATCTTCGGAACATTCGAACGCGGTGGGCGCGTCAAGGCATTCGCCGGACGGATCCAATCCGTACGCGGCAACTGGCTTGTGGTCGCGTTGCAGCTCGGCTGACGCCTAGCGTTTCCGGCGCGACCGCCCCGGCTTGGCGGTGCGGCCCGTGTTGCGTGCCGCTTCCCGGCGCTCACGGCGTGTGCCGCCGCCCGAGGCCGACCCGCCCTCATGCCGGGACTGCGCCGAGCCGTCCTCCGCCGGACCCGAGTAGGTCAGCTCCGGGGTGGACTCGTTAAGACCCTTGGCCCGCAACTCACCCTGCGCGGCTTGCGCTGCGGCAGAAGCGAACTCAGCCAAACCCTCGGGTGCCGCCTGCGGGGCAACCGCTCCCGCTGCGTCTTCTGGGGGCGACGTTACCTCGACGTTGATGTTGAACAGGAAGCCGACCGACTCCTCCTTGAGGCCGTCGAGCATCGCGGTGAACATGTCGAAGCCCTCGCGCTGGTACTCGACCAGCGGATCGCGCTGCGCCATGGCCCGCAACCCGATGCCCTCCTTGAGGTAGTCCATCTCGTAGAGGTGCTCGCGCCACTTGCGGTCGATCACACTGAGCAGGATGTTGCGCTCCAGCTGACGCATCGAGCCCTCACCGGCCAGCCCGTCGATCTCGACTTCTCTTGCCTTGTAGGCCTTCTTGGCGTCGTCGAGCAGGGCCGCCTTGAGATCCTCGGGGCTCAGCTCGTCGGCCTCACCGTACTTGTCGGACGCGATGAGTTCCTCGGGCTTCAGGCTCACTGGGTACAGCGTCTTGAGGGCTGTCCACAAAGCGTCGAAGTCCCAATCTTCGTGGTAGCCATCGGCGGTGGCACCATCGACGTAGGCGGAAACGGTGTCGGTGATCATCTCCTGGATCTGCGGCTGCAGATCCTCGCCCTCCAGGATGCGGCGACGCTCGGCGTAGATGACCTTGCGCTGCTGGTTCATCACCTCGTCGTACTTGAGGACGTTCTTGCGGACCTCGAAGTTCTGTTGCTCAACCTGCGTCTGCGCGCTCTTGATGGCGCTGGTCACCATCTTGGCTTCGATCGGCACGTCGTCCGGGACGTTCATGCGCGTCAGAATCGTCTCCAGCGCAGCACCATTGAAGCGCCGCATCAACTCGTCACCCAACGACAGGTAGAAGCGGGATTCGCCCGGGTCGCCCTGACGTCCGGAGCGTCCACGCAGCTGGTTGTCGATGCGCCGGGACTCGTGACGCTCGGTGCCGAGCACGTACAGACCTCCGGCCTCCTGGACCTCCTTGGCCTCGGTCTCGGCGGCGTCCTTGAACTTCTGCAGTGTCTCGTCCCAGGCCTGCTGGTATTCGTCCGGGGTTTCCACCGGATCCAGGCCCTGGTCACGAAGATGCTTATCCGCCAAAAAGTCCGGGTTGCCACCGAGCACGATGTCGGTACCGCGGCCGGCCATGTTGGTCGCCACCGTGATCGCGCCGCGGCGCCCAGCCTCGGCGATGATGCCGGCTTCCTGCTCGTGGTACTTGGCGTTCAGCACGTTGTGCGGCACACGCCGCTTGGTGAACTGCCTCGACAGGTACTCGGAGCGCTCCACGCTGGTGGTACCGATCAGGACCGGCTGGCCGGCCTCGTAGCGCTCTACCACATCGTCGACGACAGCGATGTACTTGGCTTCCTCGGTCTTGTAGATGAGGTCGGACTGATCCTTACGCACCATCGGCCGGTTGGTCGGGATGGAGACCACACCGAGCTTGTAGATCTCGTGGAGCTCGGCCGCCTCGGTCTGGGCGGTACCGGTCATGCCGGCGAGCTTCTCGTAGAGACGGAAGTAGTTCTGCAGGGTGATGGTGGCCAGCGTCTGGTTCTCGGCCTTGATCTCCACCCGCTCCTTGGCCTCGATGGCCTGGTGCATGCCCTCGTTGTAGCGGCGGCCCATCAGCACGCGGCCGGTGAACTCGTCGACGATGAGCACCTCGCCGTCGCGGACGATGTAGTCCTTGTCGCGGTTGAACAGCTCCTTGGCCTTGATGGCGTTGTTGAGGTAGCTCACCAATGGCGAGTTGGCCGCCTCGTACAGGTTGTCGATGCCCAGCTGGTCCTCGACGAACTCCACCCCGACTTCGTGGATACCGATAGTGCGCTTGCGGATGTCCACCTCGTAATGGGTGTCCTTCTCCATGAGCGGGACAAGCCGCGCGAACTCGGGATACCAGTTGGAGGCGCCGTCGGCCGGACCCGAGATGATCAGCGGGGTACGGGCCTCATCGATGAGGATCGAGTCGACCTCGTCGACGATGGCGAATGCGTGACCGCGCTGCACCAGCTCGTCGAGCGAGTGGGTCATGTTGTCGCGCAGGTAGTCGAAACCGAACTCGTTATTGGTGCCGTAGGTGATGTCGGCGTTGTAGGCCTCGCGCCGCTCCTGGGGGTTCATCTGCGACAAGATCACGTCGACGTTCAGGCCGAGGAAACGGTGCACACGGCCCATCCACTCCGAGTCACGTTTAGCCAGATAGTCGTTGACGGTGACGACGTGCGTACCCTTACCGGCGAGAGCATTCAGGTACGCGGGAAGCACACACGTCAGCGTCTTGCCCTCACCGGTCTTCATCTCGGCGACGTTCCCGGCATGTAGCGCGGCACCACCCATGACCTGCACATCGAAGTGACGCTGGCTCAGCACCCGCCAGGAGGCCTCGCGCGCGACGGCGAAGGCCTCAGGCATCAAGTCATCGAGGGTTTCGCCCTTTTCCAGGCGCCCCTTGAACTCGCCGGTCTTGGCCTGCAGCTCGCTATCGGAGAGCTTCTCGACGTCATCGGACAGGGTGTTGACGTAATCGGCCACGCCCTTGAGACGCTTGACCATGCGACCTTCACCAAGGCGCAGCAACTTCGACAGCACGTCAATATCCCCTGTACTCGTTAGGACTTGTCAGATTCAGCGAGTCCCATCGTAGGCGTCGCCCCAATCTGTACCGCCCAATGTCTGCCCAGTAGGGGTTCACTGTCCAATTCTGGCCGTCACGAGCCGGAGTAAGCGACCCCTGCCCCGTGCTCTCCACTCGCGTGACCGAAGTGTGGGAATTGACCGCAACGGAGATCGTCGACGGGGTCTTGGCCCTCCTATCGACCGGCCTCCCGGCTACCACGCAGCGTTATGACGGCGCTGGTCACGGTGGCCAGAGCCGTCCCGTCAGCTCACCTACAGGGCGACAACGCAGCGGCTGCACATATAAGAAACCCCGCACCGGTTGCGGTCCGGTGCGGGGATTCTCTGCGCGGTGACCGCGCGCCCTACTCCCCGAGGCGTATCAGGCCGTAGTCATACGCGTGCCTGCGGTACACCACCGACGGGCGGCCGGACGACTCGTCGTGGAAAAGGAAAAAGTCGTGACCGACCAATTCCATCTCGTACAGCGCGTCGTCGACCGTCATCGGCTTGGCCGGGTGTTCCTTGGTTCGCACGATGTGACCCGGGCCGTGCCCGTCCTCGATCACAGCGCCGTTGTGGCTGTGCGCGCCATTCACCGCCGCGGGCGGCGTGAAGGCATCGGCCGGCAGGACCTTAGTGGCCTCAGCAAGTGATACCGGCGTCTTGTCTCCGTAGTGAACCTTGCGGCGATCACGACCTCGTCGCAGCCGGCTTTCCAGCTTGGCGACGGCAGCTTCGAGCGCGCTGTGGAACGTGTCGGCACATGCCTCGCCCCGGACAACCGGTCCGCGGCCCCGCGCGGTGATCTCCACGCGCTGACAGCTCTTCTTCTGGCGACGATTGCGTTCGTGTTCGAGTTCTACATCAAAAAGGTAAAGGGTCTTGTCGTAACGTTCCAGACGGGACAGTTTGTCGTTCACAAAGATTCGGAAGTGATCGGGGATTTCTACGTTTCGGCCCTTGACCACGACATCGGCTTGGGCCGTCCGCTCATCGTCCTCGAGTGCAACAGATGCCTTTGATGTGCTTGACAAGTCATACCTCCGGTACTGAGAGTGCGCCTGCGCTCAACCCGCCCGCTAAGGACTAAAGATGTTGGCGGCGCGCATGTTTGATATCTGAAGTACGCCGGAGTCGCCTGAAACGCTGAGACGGCAGCCCGCCGGCGCTGGGGTTGGCAACCACCTCCTCCGCCCTACGGGAAGCAGGCGTTCCGCATTTGGAGAGTAGTTTGACCGCCCAAACTCGGAACGTTCATAGCTTGTTGGCCCCGACGGTAGTCCGTGTTCATTCGCCTTGCCACCGATTCGTGAGAGTCGTTTCGAGATCGTCACACGGGCGATGAGCCGACCAGGCGAAGAGCATCGTACGTTCACTTAGGAATAGGTCAGCGTGAGCACGGCCGCGACGTGAAATCCTGCGTATTTCAACACTCTGACCGATTCAGCAACTGTGGCTCCGGTGGTCACGACGTCGTCGACCAGCACCAATTCGGTGCCCGGCCGCGCGGTTCCGCGTAGCGCGATACGCCCGGCGACGTTGTGCTGCCGGGCGGAAATTGACAGCCCGACAGAATCTCGCGCGCCCATCTTCATGCGCAGCAGGGACGCGACGCGCACACCCGGAATCCGGGTGGCAACGGTAGCGACGGCGGTCACCGGGTCTCCGCCCCGCCCACGCGCGGCCGTCCATCGAGTCGGAGCCGGCACCAGCGTCACCGGGCGCTCGATCACGTGCCAGCGCAGTAGTTGATCCACTCCCCGCGCGAGTGCCACTCCCAACGGGACGGTGAGATCGCGGCGACCGCGGTCCTTCATCGTCACGACCGCCTGCCGCCGCGCGCCCGCATACCGTCCGAGCGACAGGACAGGAACTCCGGGATCGACCCGGGTGGTCACCACCACTGGCTCCGCCGTGAACGCACACGCGCAGGCTTCGCACCAACGGACGGATGGCGCCCCGCAACCGCCGCAGGCCAGCGGCAGCACCAGATCGAGCATGGGATCACTGTGCACGCGGGGTCTGACATGTAAACGCGGTTACCGCGCTAGAGCGCGGCGAGCAGCATGTCGATCTGATCGCGGTCCAGCACCTCGACAGTTCCGTCGGGCAGCCCGAGGATGCGGTCGGTGGCAATGCCGTACAGCCGTTGACGCAGCACGGCGGCGTCGATCGCCTCCGCGCGCGCCCGCGCATCCGGAGCGGCCATGATCCGTTGCACGGTGGCGCCCATGGTGGCCGCCAGGCCCTGGATCATGTCGCCGACGCCCTCAGGATCGAAGGTCTCGAAGACTCCTTCGGCGACTCCTTGGGTGATCAACTCGGTAAGCACCGGGCGGAACTTGTCCTCCCAGATCGCCGAGATCCTGCGCCGCAGCGATTGGTTTTCCGGTCGCTGCATCGACGCCATCGCCGCGAAGCTCTCTGGTGCACCGAGCGCCATTTTGACCTCGTAGCTGACACGCAGACCAGTATTCAGCCGTTCCAAGGCGCCCTTCCCCTGTTCGGTAAAGACGGGGCACGACGCCTCGAAGGCCTGGTCAGCGCTACGTTCGGCCAGCGCGGACACCAGGGCTTCTTTGGACGGAAAGTAGTGGTAGAAAGCGCCTTTCGACATCCCCGAGGTCGCGATCAGATCATTGAGACTGACCTTTTCATAGCCACGCTCCAGGAATAGGGCCAGCGCCAGATCGAGTAATTCGGTCCGGCGCACCTCCGGATGTTTCACCACACGCGGCATGGGTCAGCGCTTCCTGATCCAGCCGACGTAGGTCAGGTACAGACCGACAGCCGCCATGCACAGGAAGAAGACGCGGACCGGCCCGACCGCCGGTATCGAGGCGTCGACCCCCTTCTGCATCAGCTGAGGAAATGCCAACATTACGAATCCCCGCAGTACGAGAAACCAGCCGAACAGCCACGACCACATGGGGTCCTTGAAGAAGCTGTCGCCCAGGAAGCTCAAGTACCCCGCACACACGGCGATGATGCCGGTGACGGCGGCGACAAAGGGGCCGATGACCCGTGCGAATGCACGGGTACGCAGGGCCGGATCGACCGTGGTGAACGCAATATCCATGTCGCGATCTCCTCTCGGACGGCCTAAATAGACCACTGGTCGGTATGCTAGACCAGTGGTCGGTAAATGCACGTGACGCACGCGAGAACGCCGAGCAGTGAAGCCGATCTGACTAGGCTCGGATTCATGGAGACCCGGACAGCACCCGCCGATCCCGAAGTTCTCACCTCAAACCTGCGCGTCGCGCTCGATGGACGATTCGGTCCGATCCGCGATGCCGCGCGTGAGTATCTGAACCGAGCCGACCTGCTACCCGACCCAGCACTCACCCTTGAGCAGGCGCGCGCACGATCCCTACAGATCATGCGCGAGCTGGTGCCACATGGCTTGCCACACGCCGGATTCCGCAAGGAACACGGCGGCACCGGCGATGTCGGGGCGGCGATCGTCGGCATCGAGATGCTCGGTTACGCGGACCTCTCGCTGATGGTCAAGGCCGGCGTGCAGTGGGGCCTGTTCGGTGGCGCCATCGAAAACCTGGGCACCGCAACCCATCATGAGCAGTATGTGGTCCCGTTGATCAATCTCGATGTGCTCGGCTGTTTCGGCATGACCGAGACTGGTCACGGTTCCAATGTGCAGGCGCTGCAGACCGTCGCCACCTATGACAGCCAGACCGGCGACTTCATCCTCAACTCCGAGGGCTCGCTGGCGCGCAAGGACTACATCGGCGGTGCCGCCGAACACGCCACCGTGTCCGCGGTATTCGCACAGCTCGTCACGGGCGGGCCCGGCGAGGAGGCGACCGGCCGCGGCGTGCACTGCTTCGTGGTGCCGATCCGGGACACCGACGGCAACGATCTGCCCGGCATCACCACCAGCGACTGCGGATACAAGGGTGGCCTCGCTGGAGTCGACAACGGGCGCATCGTATTCGACAACGTGCGGGTGCCGCGCGCGAATCTGCTGAACAAGTATGCGGACGTCGCCGCGGACGGTACCTACAGCTCGCCGATCGAGAACGAGAACAAGCGGTTCTTCACCATGCTGGGCACGCTCATCCGGGGCCGGGTGAGCGTCGCCGCCACCTCGGGCGCAGCCGCCCGTAAGGCATTGACCATCGCCTCGCGTTATGCCTTGGTACGTAAGCAATTCGACACACCGGACAGCAGCGACGAGGTGATCATCGCCGACTATCTGGTGCATCAGCGCAAGCTGCTGCCCCTGATCGCCCGGTCGTATGCACTGGCATTCGCGCAGAACGAATTGACCGAAGAGCTCCATGAGGTACAGACCGCTGACGAGGTGGACGCGGACCGGCAACGTCAGCTGGAAAGCAACGCAGCGGGTTTGAAGGCGATGACCAGCTGGCATGCCCAGAACGCCGTCACGGTGTGCCGCGAGGCGTGCGGTGGCGCCGGCTACCTGGATGCCAACCAGCTCACGATCCTGCGCCGCGATATCGACGTGTTCACCACCTTCGAGGGCGATAACACCGTGCTCACCCAGCTGGTGGCCAAGGAGCTCCTGTCGGCCTACGCCGAGGACGTGCGCGGCCTCAATGCCGTGGGCTGGACCCGGTTTATCGCCGGAATGGCCCGGGACGTGATCCTGGAACGCGCCGCGGTACGGCAGGTCATCCAAACCATCCTGGACTCCTCTGACGAGGACGTCGAAGAATCCGATCTGAGCAACCGGGGCACCCAGCTGCGGCTGCTGCGCAACCGCGAAGATCATCTCTTGCGCACCGCGGCCACCCGGATGCAGCGCGCTCAATCCGATGATGAGGATCCGTTTGAGGTCTTCAACTCCGCGCAGGACCACATCCTCAAGGTCGGCTCGGCACACACCGAGCGGGTGGTACTGGAAGCCTTCATCGAGGCAATCGACAGCTGCGACAGCAAGTCGGCACAGGAGCTGCTGGAGAAGCTGTGCGATCTGTTCGTCTACAGCGTCCTCGAAGCCGACCTGTCATGGTTCCTCATGCACCGGCATGTCTCGACCGAACGTGCGAAGGCAATCCGGCGCGGCGTCAACCAGCTCTGCGAGGAGCTGCGCCCGCACCTGGGAACCCTGGTGGACGCGTTCGGAATTCCCGAGGCGCTACTCGCCACGGAGATGATCCCCGAGGTACCCGGGTAGCGGGACCGTTAGGCCGGTGACCATCGGCGGCCATCACGGGCCAAGATCTCCGATAACGCTCGCCGCAACATCTCCCTTGAATCACAACCATTCTCGTGCTGCACATCCGAACGCCACCCGATGAACTGATCCGGCCGTACCAGCAGCGCTCCACCCGCGGCCAGGTGCGTCGCCGACGACCACTGATCACCGTCCGGTCCGTCGATACCGACGAAGGCGATCGGCACGTCAAGATCGGCCGACGCGTCGGACGTAGCGTCACGCCAGTCCTCAAGATCGCTGGCAGCGATGACGGTAAAGCCGGCACCGAGCAGGTCCAAGCTGGACTCGCGCTTGCCGTTTCGTTCCAGCCAGACGTGTGGCATACGCGTTCCCACCTGCCCCCGCAACTGATCCACCAGAGAGACCTCGCCCGGATGCGGGACCGTCTCGTGCGGCGCGGTTGCCGCTGAGTGGTACTGGTATCCGGCGAGCAACGCGAAGATCGGCTGTTCTTCCTCCAGCGGCAGATCCGGCACGTCGTCATCTATTCGCAAGAAGGCCCGCGGCGGACCGGTCAGCGACTGTCGCGCGCTGAAGGTGCCCACCGGATGACGTTCGACCTCGTAGGTCCGCAACAGTTCCGCCCCAGCCTGGCCGGTGATCACCGCCGCAAGCTTCCACGCGAGGTTGTCGGCACTCTGGATCGCACAGTTGGCTCCCCCGGCCTTGAAGGGCGGCATGGTGTGCGCCGCGTCCCCCACAAGAAACACCCTGCCGTTCTGGAATCGCTCGGCCACCTGCTCGTATGGCTGCCAGGACGCCATCTCCACGATCACCGGGTCCACCGGTTCGCCCACCGCGGCATCGAGAAGTTCGCGACAGCGCTCCGGCGTGAGCTCGGCAGCGGTCTCGCCGGCGCTGCGCAGGTAGGTGGTGATGAACAACCCCAGATCGCCGTCGGTGCCGACGAAAATCCCATCCACTGTGGCGTTCTTGACATGGATCGAATCGCCATCGGCCAGGCCCGGCACGAACTGTCGCCACGGTCCGCGAAAGTAAATGAAGATGACGTAAATGGGCAGGGCACCATGCCCGGCAGACCTGATCCCCAGCGCCTCCCGAACCCGGCTGTGTGTGCCGTCCGCGGCAACCAGGTAGTCGGCCCGCACCGTTTGCTCAGTCCCAGAACGCATATCGCGAAGTACCGCGGTCACCCCGTCGTCGTCCTGTGCGAATGAAGTCAGCTCCGTCCCATATCGGACCTCACCACCGCTTCCTCGAGTGTCATCGAGAAGTATTGGTTCCAAACGGCTTTGGGGGCAGTACTGCGCGGGCGGCTCCGGGCTCAACTCATCAAGGCCACCGAAGATCCCGGCGACGTCCAGGGGCGTGCCCTCGTCCGTGCCGTTGAGCGTGGACCTCGTCACCATGCCGGACACACCATCGGCGACGGCATGCACGGCGTCGCCGACCCCCAACCTTCGCAAAATCTCCAGCGTGCGAAAGCTCAGGTTCCTGGCTTTCGGATAGGCAAATCTCTCGGAACGCCTCTCGACCAGAAGAGGCGGGACACCCTGATGGGCGAGCAAGGCGGACATCGAGAGGCCCGCCGCGCCGGCGCCGGTAATGAGTACCGGGACATGTTTCGGATTCACGAAGAACCTCCACAACTCCACACCATTAGCGGAACTGACTAGTTCCGTCTAATCAGGCTGACATACCGGCACCCGATACGCAAGACATGAATTTTCAGATTTCGGCGGGCGCGCAGGCCAGCGGCAGGACAACATCTTCGAGCACTCGTCGGACGTACACACGATCCACGGGGCGGCCCGCCATGACCCGGATGATGTTGAGACCGAGGACGGCGTCGGGCAGAAGCGACAGATCACGCCCTCCCACGATCTCGCCCCGGGCAACGGCCTGATCGAGTACCACCTGCAGCATCCGGCGCGACTGCGACAGCACCACATCCTCCAGCGCCGCCGCCAGCAGCGGATTGCGACTGGCGGCAGTGGCCACTCCCACAACGACATTCAACATATTTTTATCATTGGCGTCGTACTCGGGCACCGCGGCGATCAACGCCTCCACATCACCGCGCAGCGTGCCGGTGTTGGGGGGCCGCACCGAACCCAACTGCAGGCGCCAATGCGCAATCGCATCGGCCACCACTGCTTCCTTAGATGACCAGCGCCGGTAGATGGCCGCCTTGCCCACCCCGGCCCGCGCCGCAACATCATCCATGCTGGCGCGGTCATACCCGTGCTCAGATACCGCGGCCAGCGCGCCCTCGAGAATGGCACCGTCCAACGATCGGTCCAGCCGGGCCGACCCGCGACTCGACATACCACGCTCCCCTCCACCCAGGACGATACGGAATAGTTCCGACGCAACCATACTGCCAGGCTCGAGAAATGCGGGAGATCAGCCCGTAAGCACCGGAATCGTTTGGGGCATCATGAGCGGGCGCACCTCGATCCACCGCTCCTCCGGAGTGCCCAATCCCGTCAGCTGCAGCACCCCGCGTGCGTCGGCGATGTAGATGATCGCCGGCGAGGCGACGATCGTGGACACCGGGGTCAACAGGTTGCGATCATCCAGGTCGGAGTTCACTCCGTCCAGATTCACGTTGGCCACCAAGTGCGATCCGTCGTTGCGGGCCACCGCTATATCGTCACCAGTGCGCCAGGCCAGCGAGACCGCCGAGTTTCCCAGGCCATAGCCCAGCCGCCGCGGTTGCACCAACGCGTAGTCACCACTGTCGGTCTGCACGACCGTCGCCAGGATGACCTGGCCATCGATGATCATCGCCGCGCGGGTGCCATCGCGCGACAACGCCAGTTCGGTGATCAGTCCCTTGTATTTCTGTGCCACCGCCGAGGATTCGACCGGCAGCACCGCCACCATGGATGTGGTGGCCTCCTGGATGACCCTGACCACTCGGCCGCCGTCGATGACCACCCACACCGCGTCGTCGAGCGCCCAGGTCGGCCGCGTCAGGGTCTTGCCGCCGACCGCCTCACTGCCGTTTGCGCCATTGGCACCCACCCACATCGACATCTGCGGGTCATCACCCGCCTGCACCCGCACCACGGACGCCACCTGACGGCCGCTGCGTGACAGCGCCGCGGAAACCTGGTTTCCCACTTGACCAAACGATCCCCGCACCGGAACCGCCGTGTCGCGATCAACCGATACCAGCGACCCGTTCAGCAGCCCATACAGGCCCACCCCAGCGCCCTCCGAGGCGCCAGGGTCCGTCGAGGCAACATTCTGGGTACTCCAGCCCTGGGCCAGCTGCTCATCAAGTGGAGCACCATTGACCTGCAGCACATACGGTCCGGCGATCCCCGCCCGAGCTAACGTCCAAATCACCTGTGCCGCAAGGAACTGCCGGGTCCGCTGATCCGGTGTCAGATCGCCCTCCAGCTCCACCCGCACGCCGCCGTACCCTCGCCCCACATCGACCCTGCTGCCGTCAGCCCGGGTCACCGGGCCGCGCAACCGCAGACCGTTGAGGTGATTACGCACCGCCCCACCAAGTTCCGGGCGCGGGCCAGCCAGCAGTTTGTACACGAGCTCGGTGGCCAGCTGGTCGGGATCGGCGACCGCCAGATACCTCGGGTCGGGCACCACCGTGCGACCGGCGGGATCCGCGAAGTACACCGTGTATCGCCGATAGGTGGTCTGGAACTGTGCCCAGTCCAGGAACACTCCGTTGGGCAGCGTGTCGATTCGCCACTCGCCGTTGACCTTTACCAACGTGAACTGTGGATCTTGGACGTCACCCTGGGCGGTCTCGAACACCCCGGTATCGGACAAGGTGCCTAGTTTGTTGGCGCGGACGTTGATGGTCCACCGGTCGACCCCGCGCTGGTCGGCGAACACCGGCGATTCGATCAGCACCGCGTCACCCGCGTCATCCCATGTCCGCGAGCCGGATTCGGTGAGGAATTGGCGGGCCGCCCGGTGTCTGTTGGACGGCTCAGCCGTGGCTTTCAGAAACTCACGGAGCACCGTTTCCGGTTCCATGCCCGGTGTGGGTGCCGGCACCCCGGGCGGCAGCGGGCGCTGCACCGTGCCGATGGCCTGCGGCGAGGACGAGGACGGAACTCCGGCGCAGCCGGAGATCCCGAGTGCTACCGCAGCCAAGACGACGGACACCTTGCGGCGCATCACGATGCATCTCCCGCACGGCCGCCCGACGACTCCCGCACACGCTCGATCTTGGCACCCGAGGTACGCATGGGCGTGGTCTCTTGCTCCCCGGGATGAGGTCCCCGCGAAGTCGCCCGGCGCGCAGCCGAACTCGGACGGCTGGTCGGGTTCAACGGAAGGGGGCTCGTCGTCACCTTATGCCCGCGCACCAGCGGCACCGTCAGACGGAACAACGCTCCATTGCCCGGCTCACCCCACGCCTCCAGGCGTCCCTGATGCAACCGGGCGTCCTCGACGCTGATCGCCAACCCAAGCCCGGTGCCCCCGGAATGACGCTTGCGCGACGGGTCGGCACGCCAGAACCTGTTGAACACCAGCTTTTCCTCGCCGGGCCGCAGACCGACCCCGCGATCGCGCACAGTGACGGCGACGCTGTCGATATCGGCGGCCATCCGGATGGTGACGGGCTTGTGCTCGCTGTGGTCGATGGCATTGGCCACCAGGTTGCGCAGAATGCGTTCCACCCGACGGGGATCCACCTCGGCGATGATCTCCTTGTCGGGCATGTCGAGCTCGACCGTGGTGTCCAACTCGTCGGCCAGGTGCTTGACCGAGGCCACCACCGCCTTGACGGTGTCACGCAGATCCACCTGCTCCACGGCAAGCTCGGCCACACCGGCATCGTGCCGCGAAATTTCCAGCAGGTCACTCAGCAGCGTTTCAAATCGATCGAGCTCGTTGACCATCAGCTCCGCGGAGCGCTGCAGCGCCGGATCGAGCTCTTCGCGGTTGTCATAGATGAGGTCGGCCGCCATCCGAACCGTGGTCAGCGGCGTGCGCAGTTCATGGCTCACGTCAGAGGTGAAGCGGCGCTGCAGATTTCCGAACTCTTCCAGTTGGGTGATCTCACGCGACAGGCTTTCGGCCATGTCGTTGAATGACACCGCGAGCCGGGCCATATCGTCGACGCCGCGCACTGGCATGCGTTCGGACAGATGCCCTTCGGCGAATCGTTCGGCGATACGCGACGCCGACCGCACCGGCAGCACCACCTGACGAGCGACCAGCAGCGCCACCGCGGCCAGCAGCACCAGCAGCACCACACCACCGGTCACGATGGTGCCGCGCACCAAGGAAATGGTGCTTTCTTCGCTCGAGAGCGGGAAGACCAGATACAGCTCGAGTGCGGTCACCTTCGAGGTCGTCGGCGAGCCGATCACCAGAGCTTTCCCCGAGAAGTTCTCGGTGTGCACTGTCGAGTATTGGTAACTGACCTGGCCGGCCTTGACGAATTCGCGCAGCGGGCCCGGAACCTGGGTGGCAGGCCCCGCCGACGTCGCCTCACGGGGACCGTCACCCGGAACCAGCAGGACCGCGTCAAACGCACCGGCGCCGCCGCCATCGGAGCCCTTGCTGCCGTTCAACAGCTGGTTACGGGCCAGCTCCAGGCTGCTTTGAAGGGACCGCGTTTCCTCGCCGCCGACATCGTCACTGACGATGACGCGCGCACGCTCCATCTCCTCGGTCGCGACCCGGGTCTTCGACTCCAGAATGCGGTCGGTGACCTGGCTCGTGAGCACAAATCCCAGGATCAGGATGACCAATGAGGACAGCGCCAGGTTGGACACCACTACCCGCACCTGCAGGGAACGGCGCCAGGTGAACCCGACCGCTCGACTCAGTGCCTTCAGTCCGCGTATCAGTGGTGCCGATCGCCGCTGAATGCGCCGCTTCGAGCTGAAGATCACGGGGGTCCGGCCTTATATCCCACTCCTCGAACGGTCAACACCACGGTCGGATTCTCGGGGTCCTTCTCGACCTTCGCCCGCAGACGCTGCACGTGGACGTTCACCAGCCTGGTATCGGCCGGGTGACGGTAACCCCACACCTGTTCGAGCAGCACATCACGAGTAAACACCTGGCGCGGTTTACGTGCCAGCGCCACCAACAGGTCGAACTCCAGCGGGGTCAGCGAGATCTGCTCGCCTTCGCGCGTCACCTTGTGCGCGGGCACATCGATCTCGATACCCGCGATGTTCAGCAGTTCGGCGGGCTCGTCGTCGTTGCGGCGCAGCCGGGCACGAATGCGGGCGACGAGCTCCTTAGGCTTGAACGGCTTCATGATGTAGTCATCGGCGCCGGACTCCAGGCCCAACACCACGTCAACAGTGTCGGTCTTGGCGGTGAGCATGACGATCGGCACACCGGAGTCGGAGCGCAGCACGCGGCACACATCGATACCATTCATCCCGGGCAGCATGAGGTCCAGCAGGACCAGATCGGGCCGCAGCTCCCGAACGGCGGTGAGCGCCTGGGTGCCATCGCTCACAACTGCCGTCTCGAAGCCCTCCCCGCGCAACACGATGGTGAGCATCTCCGCCAATGACGCGTCATCGTCGACAACAAGGATCCTTTGCCTCATAGATCCCATCGTGTCACTAGATCGTGACAAAACCGGGGTACCAAAGGGGCGAGTTGCGAATCTATCTGGCAGTTAGACGAGCTGCTGACGGATCTTGAACTTCTGAATCTTCCCGGTGGCCGTTCTGGGCAGGGCTTCGACGAATTCGACGCGCTTGGGGCACTTGTACCCGGCGAGTCTGTCCCGACAGTGCGCGATGAGTTCGGACCCGGTCGGCGGGTCGGCCTGAGTGACCACCACCACGACCGCCGTGACCAGTTCTCCCCATTTCTCGTCGGGAATCCCGACGACAGCGGCCTCACGAACGGCGGGATGCGATATCAACGCGTCCTCAACCTCGATGGAGGTGACATTCTCCCCGCCCGTGATGATGACATCCTTCTTGCGATCCGAGATGGTGAGATATCCGTCGTCCACCGATCCACGATCACCGGTGTGAAACCAATTGCCCGCCAATGCCTCCGCGGTGGCCTCCGGCTGATCCCAATATCTGTCGAGATTCGTGTTCGACTGGGTGAGTACCTCACCGTCCGCAGCGACGGAGACGCGCACACCGATCGCCGGGGCACCCGCACGCCCCAGCATGCGGGCCTGCTCCTGCTCGTCGAGACCGGCCCATTCAGAGCGAAAGCGATTCATGGTGATCAGCGGTGCCGTTTCGGTAAGCCCATAGATCTGAATGAATTCCCAGCCGAGTTCGGCCCGCACCCGCGCGATGGTGCGTGTTGGCGGCGGCGCCCCCGCGACGATGATGCGGACTCGTTCCCGGCCCGGTATGGGTCCTTGCCAGCGTGCAGCCGCGTCCAGCACGGCGTCGACGACCGTTGGCGCCGCGCACATCACAGTGACGCCATGCGCCGCGACGCGTCGCAGAATCTCGTCGCCGTCGACCTTGCGCAGCACAATGTGCCGCCCACCCATTCCGGTGGCGGCGTACGGCCAACCCCATCCGTTGCAGTGAAACATCGGCAATGTGTGTAGCAGCACATCGTCATCGCGCAAGGTCGCGTGCAGCCCGAAGACGACGGCGTTGATCCAGATATTGCGATGCGTCAGCTGCACGCCCTTGGGCCTTGTGGTCGTCCCTGAGGTGTAATTCAGTGTGGCTGTGTCCGATTCGGTACACGACCACGGGTTGGGGCTAGCGGAGTTCGGGGACCCGCCCTCTCTCATCTCCCCGAATGTCGCCGCATCGTCTTCTCCCAGCACGAAGTTGTGGGACGCCCGCACGGTGTCCAGCAGGCCCCGCACCTCCGGGTCGACCATCAGCACCGAAGCTCCCGAATGCTGGACGATGTACTCGATCTCGGCGGGAGCCAACCGAAAATTGATGGGCACCAAGATGCGCCCCCACCCGGACACCCCGAAAAAGGAGGTGAGCAGGCGGGCGCTGTTCTGCGAAACGATGGCCACCCGCTCCCCCGGCGCGACCCCGAGATCATCGAGCACCGCGGCCTGCCCACGTGCCCGCGCGGCGAGCTGCCGGTAGGTCAGTTCCCCCCAAGACGGCGCAGGTTGCACTGGCTCGTCCACAACGCCGATGCGGTCGGGGTAGACCAGCTCGGCACGGTCCAGAAAATCTCGTACGCTTAGATCGAAGTACACGTACCAATCCTGCCGTCCCGCGCCCAGTGCGGTGTACATATCAACGAACGACGAGGCATCTTGCCGGTCGCCGATGGCGGGGTGTTTAATGATGGCACTTTGTTCAGCAGTGATTCATGTGCGCTTTGCGCCCACGACTAGGAGGTGACGCGACTATGTCCGATAGTCAACCTCCGAGTATTCACAGCGCCTTCTAACGCAGACCCGGTTCGCGCTCGAAGGCGCTCTTGTTGCACCGATTTTTGTGCACCTCGAAATCACTGCGAGAGAACAGGACCCGTTATGAGCCATTGGGATGTCATCATCCGCATAGCACTCGGATTTGGCCTGGGTTGCGCCATCGGAGTAGAACGGCAGTGGCGCGCCAAGAATGCCGGCCTACGCACCAACGCCCTGGTGTGCCTAGGTGCAACGCTATTCGTCATCATGGGCGCCTACAGCTTCCACGGGCCCGGCGCCGATCCCACTCGCGTTGCGGCGCAGATTGTTTCGGGCATCGGTTTCCTCGGTGCCGGCGTGATCATGAAGCAGGGCGCCACCATCACCGGGCTGAACACCGCCGCCACCATGTGGGCGACTGCCGCTGTCGGCGCCCTGGCAGGTGGTGGAATGTACGAGGTGGCGGTCCTCGGTGCGGCGGCAATTGTGCTGGCCAACCTACTGTTACGCCCGGTGGGCCATCTACTTGACCGTCAGCCGGCAATCGGTCGCGAGTCCGCGCCCGCCGCGTATCTCTTCGAGGTCACCACCACCGATGAGACAGAGGCGCATATTCGGGCGCTCACCGTGCAGGCGGTCAATCGGCCCGAATTCGCACTGCAATCGGTGCGGTCCTACGACGTCGAGGACGGCAAGCACGTGCGGGTGGTCGCGAAGCTGAGCGCCGAAGAGCGAAACGACTCCCTGCTGGAGTCCGCGGTGAGCCGGTTGTCCATGGAACCCGCGGTCTCATCGGTGCGTTGGCACGTCGGCCGTGAGGAAGAAGTCGAATCCAGCGAGTGGTAGCGACTGGCCGAGCGTGACGCTATTGCGGAAATTCTGCCTGTTTCCCACAGTGGCTTCACGCTCGCCGAAGGAGCTCCGCTGCCAGCGTTTCCGGTTCGGCACCATCGGTGACCACCCACGGCCCACCCCAGTTGCGTTGCGCCAGATCTGCGTACGCCGCGGATACCCGCGACTGCAGATCCGCGTCACGCTCGTAGGCGTCGCGGGCGCGGTCACTGTCCTGCTGCTCGCGGCCGCGGGCCCGCTCCCCCGCCAGTTCGGGCGAAACATTCAGGAAGACTTGCCAATCGGGACAAGGCAGGGCAAAACGCTCGAATTCCAGCTCATATACCCAGCGGGCCATATCGCCGCCGCCGTCCTGATGCAGCCGGGCCGCGCCGTACGCGGCGTTGGAGGCCACCCACCGATCCAGGATCACTAGGTCGTGAGCGCGCGTCAGCTCCGTCAACTCCGCAAGCGCATCACGGCGATCCAACGCGAACAGCAGCCCCATGGCGTACGCGGACGACACCACATCACCGTGCCCGCCTTTGAGCGACTCGGCAGCGAGATCGGCATGCACCGAGTGTCCGTAACGCGGAAAGGCCAGCGTCGCAACGGATAACCCGTCAGACGCGCAGCGCTTGGTCAGCGCCTCGGTGAGCGTGCGCTTACCCGCGCCGTCGACACCCTCGATCGCAATCAGTTGGCCCACGGCTGGTCAGCCTACGCAAAAGCCCCCGGCACCGAAGTGCAAGGGGCCTCTACGTTGGTCAGCGACGATCAGTAGCGGTAGTGCTCCGGCTTGTACGGGCCCTCCACGTCCACGCCGATGTACTCGGCCTGGTCCTTGGTGAGCTTGGTCAGCGTGCCGCCGAGAGCCTCGACGTGGATGCGCGCCACCTTCTCATCGAGGTGCTTGGCAAGCCGGTAGACCTCGTTGTCGTACTCGTCGTTCTTGGTCCACAGCTCGATCTGCGCGATCACCTGGTTGGAGAAGCTGTTGCTCATCACGAACGACGGGTGTCCGGTGGCGTTGCCCAGGTTGAGCAGGCGACCCTCGGACAGCACGATGATCGACTTGCCCGTGTCGCCGAACGTCCACTGATCGACCTGCGGCTTGATGTTGAGCCGGACCGCGCCCGACTTCTCCAGAGCGGCCATGTCGATCTCGTTGTCGAAGTGGCCGATGTTGCCCAGGATCGCCTGGTCCTTCATGGCCTTCATGTGGTCCAGCAGGATGATGTCGTAGTTGCCGGTGGCGGTCACCACGATGTCGGCATTGCCGATGGCCTCCTCGACGGTCACGACGTCGAACCCGTCCATGAGCGCCTGCAGCGCGTTGATCGGGTCGATCTCGGTGACCTGCACGCGCGCACCCTGTCCGGCGAGGGACTCGGCACAACCCTTGCCGACGTCGCCGTAACCGCAGATCAGCACCTTCTTACCACCGATGAGCACATCGGTGCCGCGGTTGATGCCATCGACCAGGGAGTGCCGGGTGCCGTACTTGTTGTCGAACTTGCTCTTGGTCACCGAGTCGTTGACGTTGATGGCCGGGAACGCCAGCTCGCCGGCAGCGGCGAACTGGTACAGGCGCAGCACGCCGGTGGTGGTCTCTTCCGTGACACCCTGGACCGATTCGGCGATCTTGGTCCACTTGTCCTTGTCGGTCTCGAACCGCTCGCGCAGCAGGTTCAGGAAGACCTTGTACTCGGTGGAGTCGTTCTCGTCAGCGGGCGGCACCACACCGGCCTGCTCGAACTGCGCACCGCGCAGCACCAGCATGGTGGCGTCGCCACCGTCGTCGAGGATCATGTTGGCCGGCTCGTTCGGCCAGGTGAGCATCTGCTCGGCGGCCCACCAGTACTCCTCCAACGTCTCGCCCTTCCAGGCGAAGACCGGGGTGCCCTGGGGCTCTTCCGGGGTGCCGTGCGGGCCGACGACGACAGCCGCCGCCGCATGGTCCTGGGTGGAGAAGATGTTGCACGACGCCCAGCGCACCTCGGCACCGAGCGCGACAAGCGTCTCGATCAGCACCGCGGTCTGAATCGTCATGTGCAGCGAGCCAGAAATGCGAGCGCCCTTGAGCGGCAACACATCTGCGTACTCACGGCGCAGCGTCATCAGGCCCGGCATCTCGTGCTCGGCGAGACGGATCTCCTTGCGGCCGAACTCGGCCTCGGAAAGATCAGCCACCTTGTAATCAATGCCGTTGCGTACGTCGGCCACCAGCTCGGTCATCGCCACCTCAATCAAGTCTCTGAAGTATGTCAATCCCCATGACATACACGGGTCCGTCACCAGGTTAGCGCGTGGGAGCGACGGATAGTTAGATCAGGTACCGAGATTTACGCAGGTGCAGGTCACGCCCTGCCGGCAAGCGCGTTGTTCTCAACAAACGGCGACAACAACCGCGCCATATCGAGCGCCACGTCATGATCGGCTTCCGGCGGCATCGATACATAACTAATCGCCAGTCGCACAATCGACCTCGCGAGGATCGCGGCGTCCTCCTGGCTGGCGGCCACCCAGCTGTTCATGAACGACTCGGTCAGCCGCGCCGATGCCGGCAGCACGATGAGGGCGCTGTCGACGGTGACGATACGCATCAACTCGGGCTTGGCCTCCCCGGTAATCAGCGAGATGACCATGGGGTCGGCGGCGCTGTCGGCCAGGAAGGCACCGAACCCGGTGCGCAGGGCACCGTGGATATCGCCGACGTTGGCGTAGATCGCATCACCGACCGCATCCACCAGGCGGTGCGCCAATCTCAGTGCATAGCCCTGAGCCAGGCCCTGCCGGGAACCGAATTCGTTGTACAGCGTTTGACGGCTGACTCCGGCACGGCGGGAAACATCGGACATCGTCACCGCCGACCAGTCCCGCTGGCGCAGCAGATCCCCGAGAGCGTCGAGGACCGATTCGCGAAGCAGCGCCCGCGCGGCCTCGGCATACGGCACTCGTGGCGTCACCCCGGGGAGCCTGGCAGGGGCGCTGGCTGACGTCAATGCGTCCCTGCCGGGCAGGACGTCCGTCATGGCCGCGCGATCTCTACCATCACGAAGTCAGCCTTGGCAGCTCCGCAATCCGGGCAGCTCCAGTCGTCGGGAATATCCTCCCAGCGAGTGCCCGGCTCGAGACCGTCCTCCGGCCAACCAAGGGCCTCGTCGTACTGGAACCCGCACTGCATGCATTCGTACAGCTTGTAGTCGTCGCTCATGAGTCCGCTCCTACTACTTCCTCAAAATCGATCTTCTCGCGCACTCCACAGTCGGGGCAGCACCAGTCGTCGGGAATCGCCGACCACGCCGTCCCGGCCGGAAACCCCTCGCGAGGGGCTCCGGCACTCTCGTCGTACACGTACTGACATACAGGGCAACGGTACTGCGACATGTCAGGCCGCCTCGTCCGTCACGCCGTACTTGGCAAGAATCTTTGTGCGCTTGCTCGGCTGAACATTCACCTTGGTGATATCGCCGTCGTAGTGATCCAGCACCCGATGATCCATGACCTTGCGCCACAGCGGCGGGAAGTAGGCCAGGGTCAGCATCGTGGCGTACCCACTGGGCAGGTTCGGCGCACCGTCCATGCTGCGCAGCGTCTGGTAACGCCGGGTCGGGTTGGCGTGGTGATCGCTGTGCCGCTGCAGGTGGTACAGGAAAATGTTGGTCACCAGGTGATCGGAGTTCCAGCTGTGTGCCGGGGTGCAGCGCTCGTACCGGCCGCCGGCAGCCTTCTGGCGCAACAGCCCGTAGTGCTCGAGGTAGTTCACGGTCTCCAGCATGGTGAAGCCGTAGATCGCCTGAATGATCAGGAACGGGATGACCGCAGTGCCGAAGATGGCGATGGTGACCCCGAACAGCGCCACCGACATCAGCCAGGCATTCACCACATCGTTGCTGGGGTGCAGCACAAAACGGTTCAGCCGTTTCATGCGCGTGGCCTCCAGATTCCAGGAGGACTTCAGGCTGCCCCAGACGCTGCGAGGCCAGAAGCCCCAGAAGGTCTCACCGAACCGCGATGTCGCCGGGTCCTCGGGGGTGGCAACCCGCACATGGTGGCCGCGGTTGTGCTCGATATAGAAGTGTCCGTAGAACGTCTGCGCCAGCGTGATCTTCGAGAGCCAGCGCTCCAGCTCGTCCTTCTTGTGTCCCATTTCGTGGGCGGTGTTGATACCCACGCCGCCGAGCAGACCGATCGACAATGCGATGCCGAGCTTGGAGATCCAGCTGATGCCGTGGTCGAAGCCGATCCAGCTCAGATCGGTAGCGGTGAAGTAGTAGGCGCCCACGAAGAAGCTGGCGTACTGGAGCGGGATGAACACATAGGTGCAGTACCGGTAGTACTTGTCGTTCTCCAGCTCCTCCATCACCTCATCCGGCGGGTTCTCGCCGTCGGCGCCGAAGTTCAGGTCCAACAGGGGCAGGATCACATAGATCAGTAGCGGGCCGATCCAGAACCAGACTGGCGAGATCTGCTGCCAGCCGAACTGATTCATCACATAGACCAAAGCCGTCGCAATGAAGATCGCCGTAGGGGCAATGAGGCCGTAGAGCCACATGTAGCGCTTACGGTCGCGCCACTGGACGGGCAGGTCTCGGGCTGCATCAAGGTTTGACGTCATCGTCACTTCTCCTCGTCGATATCTGCGTGAGGTACGTCACCGAACAGATTGGACGATAGGGCATATTTCGTCACATGTCTAGACAAATGATCATCTTTTGTAAAGTACCTGGTGGCGCACGTCACCCACCGTCGCCGAGACCACGGTTTTCGACCCAACGGCCGAGAAGGGCGCGCACGACACGGCGTATCGGCGCGAAAGGAAACGCGAAAGAAGAGTTACTGCTCGACGGCCACGCGCTGCCCGAGCACGGAGTGCCGGCGGCTGTAGACGAAGTAGACGATCACGCCAACGGCCATCCAGCCCAGTGCGAACATCCAGGTACGCACCGCGAGGTTGAGCATCAACCACCCGCACGCCACGATCGCGACAATCGGCAGCCAGGGCACACCCGGCGTCCGGAAACTGCGAGGCAGATCCGGCCGGGACCGCCGCAGCACGACAACACCGGCCGACACCAGCACAAACGCGAACAATGTGCCGACGTTGACGATCTCCTCCAAACCCTCGATCGGAGTAAGAGAGGCAGCTATCGCAACAAGAAAGCCCACGATCAAGGTGATCCGTATCGGCGTGCCGTGCGATCCGGTTCGCGCCAGCTCGCGCGGCAGCAGCCCGTCGCGGCACATCGCGAAGATGACCCGGATCTGCCCGAGCATCAGCACCATGACCACGGTGGTCAGCCCGGCCAGCGCACCGATCGCGATCACCTTGGCCGCCCAGTCGACACCGTTGAGGTGGAATGCCGTGGACAGGTTCGGATGCGAGTCCGCGGCCCGCAGATCGCTGTACTTGACCATCCCAGAAAGCACCACCGTCACCGCGACGTACAGGACGGTCACGATGACCAGCGAGGCGATGATGCCGCGCGGCACATCCTTTTGCGGATTTCGCGTTTCCTCCGCGGTGGTCGCAACGACATCGAAACCGATGAATGCGAAGAACACGATCGATGCACCCGCCAGCACACCGAACCAGCCGTACTGACTACCGGTACCGCCGACAATGAAGGAGAACAGGGACTGATCCAGTCCCTGTCTGCTGGAACTTCCCACCTCCCCCGGGGGGATGAACGGTGTGTAGTTGGACGTTTTGATGAAGAACGCGCCGACGATGATCACCAACAACACCACCAGAACCTTGATGGTCGTGATGACGAGCGACACCCGCGAAGACAGCTTGGTACCGACGGCGAGCAGCACCGTCAACACCGAAACAATGAGCAGCGCACCCCAGTCGATCTTGACCGACCCGAGATGAACTGTGCCGCTGGAGAACCCAAATACGGTACTCAAATAGCTGGACCAGCCCTTGGCGACAGTGGCCGCACCGACCGAGAACTCCAGGATCAGATCCCAGCCCAGAATCCAGGCGGCGAACTCACCGAACGTCGCGTAGGAGAACGTATAGGCGCTGCCGGCAACAGGGATAGTGGAGGCGAATTCGGCATAACACATCGCCGCCAGGCCGCACCCGATCGCGGCCATGATGAAGGAGAGCGAGATCGCCGGCCCGGTGACATTGGCCGCCGTCGATGCGGTGACGGTGAAGATACCGGCTCCGATGACCACTGAGACCCCGAAAACGGTGAGATCCCACCACGTTAGGTCTCTACGAAGCTTCGTTTCCGGCTCGTCGGTATCCGCGATCGACTGCTCGACAGACTTGGTTCGCCACAATCCGCTACCTGGCATTACGGCAGTCTCGCACAACCCCCGTGCTCACGGCTGTTGATCACACCGGCTAGCTAAGAATTCGCGGCCGAACGATCCAGATCGGGTTCCAGGTAGATCACCTGCGCTATCGGCACCGCCTCGCGCACCCGCCGCTCGGCGGCGTCGATGGTGGCAGCGACCCGCGGCAAATCCGCAGACGGTGTAATGGCGATCTTGGCCGCGACCAACAACTCCTCCGGACCCAGATACTGGGTACGGCAATGGATTACCCGCTCGACGTGTTCGGTACCCGCCAGTGCGCCCAGAATGGCCTGCTCCTGCGCCGCAGTCGCGCCCTCGCCGATCAGCAGGCTCTTCATCTCGACCATGAGGACGATAGCGATGATGCCCAACAGCACACCGATCGCCATCGTGCCGATCCCGTCCCATACCGGATCACCGGTGACGATCGTCATACCAACGCCGAACAATGCGAAGGCCAACCCCAGCAGCGCGCCGGTGTCTTCGAGCAGTACGACGGGAAGCTCGGGGTTGCGCGAGTTCCGGATGAACTGCCACCAGCTGGCTCCACCCTTCAGCGGCTTGGATTCGACGAACGCGGTACGGAAGCTGTAACCCTCCAGCACGATCGCCAACGCCAGGATGACGATCGCCACGATCGGTGACTGCAGATGCTCAGGAGCATGGATCTTGTGATAGCCCTCGTACAGGGCGAAGACCGAGCCGAGCGTGAACAACACCAGCGCGACCACAAAGGAGTAGAAGAATCGGCTGCGTCCATATCCGAATGGGTGCAGGCGATCTGCTTCCTTGCTCGCGGCGCGCTGTCCGTAAAGCAGCAGACCCTGGTTGGAGGTGTCCGCTATCGAGTGCACGGACTCGGCGAGCATCGAGGAACTGCCGGTGATCGCGAAGCCGACGAACTTGGCCACAGCGATACCGGCGTTGGCAGCCAGGGCCGCGATGATCGCTCTCTTACTGCCGCCTGCCGACATCGGCCCTCCTTCTGTTTCCGCCCCGGCCGACCGCTACGCGTCTGCGTCGACGGTTGCCATGAACACCCGGGCATCGGACCGCCCGGTCAGCGTGACACTTCCGCCATCGGCAGGCACCCACACCGACTGTCCGGCATGCACCTTGAGGTCGGTCCCCGAACCGTCCAGACTCACGCTGCCCTGGGTGCACAGCAGTATCCGCGGTCCCTTGATCCCGACCGGAGTGGGCTCGCCGTCCATGAGGTCGAAGCGCGAGAGCGCGAACTCCTTGGCGGGCGTGCGGTACCGAGTCTCGGCACCATCGGTGACCGTCTCGACGTGTAGGTGCTTCTCGGCGGCGGGTGAAAAATCCAGCACCCGCAGCAATTCGGGAACGTCGACGTGCTTCGGCGTCAGCCCGCCCCGCAGGACGTTGTCGGAGTTGGCCATGATCTCCACCGCCAGGCCACGCAGGTAGGCGTGCAGGTTCCCGGCAGGCAGGTAGATCCCCTCCCCCGGTTCCAGCGTGAGCCGATTCAACAACAGCGAGGCGAGCACTCCCGCATCGGCGGGATAGCGCTCACCCAACTCCAAGAGTGTGCGCGCCTCGCCGACGAAGCGTCCGTCATCTGAGGACAGGTAGCGCACCGCTCCGTCGAGGACGGCCGGCACCAACACATCCAGGCTCGGCTGAGGAAGGGTGATCCAGGTGGTGAACAAGGCCCGTAGTCCGTCGGCGTCGGATTGACCGGCCAGCAGGTTCACATATGGGGTCAGCGCGTCGACATCCAGTGCACGAAACAGTTCCACGGTGTCACCGGGGTCACGGAAGCCGGCCAGCGCCTCGAAACGGTCCAGAGCCACAACAAGTTCCGGCTTGTGGTTGCGATCGCGGTAGTTGCGCACCGGAGAGTTCAACGGCACACCCGCCGCCTCTTCGCGTGCGTACCCATCGGCCGCCTGCTGTGCACTGGGGTGCGCCTGCAGGGAAAGCGGCTCGTCGGCCGCCAGCACCTTCAGCAGGAAGGGCAGCTGATCGCCGAATTCGGACACCGACGCCGGCCCCAACTGACCGGCCGGGTCGGCTGCCACCACATCGAGTAACGACTTTGCGCCACTGGCTGTTTCCAGGTACGCCGGGTCGGCCGGATGCGCACCCAGCCACAGCTCGGCCTCCGGATGCGGTGTAGGCGTAGGGCGTCCGGTGAACTCGGCGATGGCCGTCCTCGAACCCCAAGCGTACGTCCTGATCGCCCCCCTGAGCAGATTCACGGCCCGGATCCCCCCCCACCAAGCCGGGCATACACCGAGGCCATTTCGAACCGTGTCGAGAGCATCAGCAGCTGCGCCAGCTCCGACGGTCGGGCCGCCTCCTGGCCAAGGTCTGTGGTGCTCACCAACTCGGCTTCGTCGACACCCTCGATCCTCGCGGCAACCGATTGGAAGTCACTATCGGTTGCGAGCGCCAGTATTCGTGGCGGGCCATCGTTACGCGGACCATCGATAAACTCATCGTGAAACAGCGAGCTCTCACTGAAACTCCTGCCCGACAAGGCATCCCGCATCGCGGCCAGCGCCTGCGGCAGGCCGCACGCGGTGACAGTGCGCTGGGTCAGTCGTAGCAGCGTCGCCGCCGCGTGCCCCGCCAGCGCCACGGTGACCGACCGATCCCCGCACAACACCGCGGGGCCACCGGTCAAGCGCGCGGCAATCGTTTTCGCGGCATTGGTGAAAACCTCGCGTCCCACGGTGTTCCGGGACACCTCACCGTCTATCTCGTCGGCGATGGTCATCACGTCGGGCGCGATGGCCCTGTCCAGCGCGCCAAGCACGGCGGCACCCACCGCAAGATTGTGGGCAAGGCTGAAGGTGTCGGGTACGCGCAATCGAGGCGCCAGTGAAATCGCCCGGCCGGCACCGGAATCCGCTAGAGGTCCCTCATCTGGGGCGGCAATGACCACTCGCGCGCCCCGGCGAGTACCCACCGATACCGCGGCGCTGAGGGCCGGGTCGCCGGCATCGTCACCGGCAATCACCATGACATCGAGCGGGCCCACCCAAACCGGCGCCCGGGTGACGGTCACGAATGGCAGGCTCACCGTATCTGCCAGCGCCCCAGCCAGGATCGCGCCCGCTGTGGCGGCGGTACCGCGCCCCGAGACCCACACGACGGCGCGCGATCGGTCCTCCGCCCGCAATGGTTCCAGCACACCCTCTGCGATGGCGGTGCCCACGGCACGCACCTGCGATCCGGCCATCGACGCGGCCTGCAGCGCCCCATCGCGGTCCGCCGCCAAGAGACCCTCAGCGTCGTCCAGATCGATGGTGGCGTTCATCAGGTGGCAGCCTCTGTGCGGTCGACCAAATCGGTGACACGCGCGACTACGGCGGCCACATCCTCATCGGTGCGCGCCTCGACGTTGAGCCGCAGCAGGGGCTCGGTGTTGGACGTGCGCAGGTTGAACCACGTTCCCGCACCGATGTCGACGGTGACACCGTCGAGGTGATCGATCGAAACTATCTGGGTGCCAAATGACTTCAGCACTTCGTCGACGCAGGCCTTGGCATCCGAGACGCGGAAGTTGATCTCGCCGGAGGACGCGTAGCGCTCGTAGTCCGACATGAGATCCGACAGCGGCCGATCTTGTTCGCTGAGAGCCGCCAGTACATGCAGAGCCGCCAGCATGCCGGAGTCGGCGCCCCAGAAATCCCGGAAGTAATAGTGCGCGGAGTGCTCACCGCCGAAGATCGCGCCCGTCTCGGCCATCAACGCCTTGATGTACGAGTGACCAACCCGGGATCGCACCGGAGTTCCGCCATGCTCGATGACGAGCTCCGGGACGGCGCGCGAGGTGATCAAGTTATGGATGACGGTGCCGCCGATCTCCCGCTCCAACTCTCGACGCGCCACCAAAGCGGTTACCGCGGAGGGTGATACGGCGCGCCCGCGCTCATCGACCACGAAACAACGGTCAGCGTCGCCATCGAAGGCAAGACCGATATCGGCGCTCTCGGCACCCACGAACGCCTGCAGATCCCTTAGGTTCTCTGGATCGAGCGGGTTGGCCTCGTGGTTGGGAAAGTTGCCGTCCAACTCGAAATACAAGGGCACGACCGTGATCGAGGAAATCGAACCCAACACCGCGGGTGTCGTATGCCCGGCCATGCCGTTACCGGCATCCACCGCCACTCGAAGCCGGCGTGCCGCACTCAACTGAACCAGTGATCGCAGAAACTCGCCGTACTCGGCGAGCACGTCAAGCTCGGTGACGGCGCCCGCAGGCCCGTCGTAACCGGGCACTCCGCTGATGAGCTCATCGCTGATGGCGGACAGGCCGGTGTCCTTGCCCACGGGCTTGGCCCCGGCGCGGCACAGCTTGATTCCGTTGTATGCAGCCGGATTGTGGCTGGCGGTGAACATCGCGCCCGCGCAGTCCAACAATCCGGACGCGAAGTACAGCTGGTCGGTAGATGCCAGCCCGATCTGCACCACGTCAACACCCTGGGCAGTGACGCCGTCCGTGAACGCCTGCGCCAGCGAGGGCGATGAGTCACGCATATCGCGGCCCACGACAATCCGCAGCGGCCTAGACGGGTCGTCCCGCTCGGCCTTGACCTGACGCGCGAACGAGGAACCCACGTCGAAGACAAAGGACTCGTCGATCTGCTCGCCCAGTAGGCCACGAACGTCGTACGCCTTGATGACAGCGTGGACAGCGTCGGCAGACCGGGCCATGACGAGAGCACTCCTATTGATCTGTTGAAAGCCGGACGTTAGGTGTCGCTGGCCAGCCTAGTGGTCGGCGAGTGCCCAACGTGAACGTCCGGCGAGAGGCTACAGAATGTAATCAGGCCACGCCGAAAGTGCCTAATCAGAGCTACCCGATATCGGTACTCGCGCGAACCAGCCTCACTCGGGACAAATACTCGTTCGGACCAGCCTCACTCGGAAGGATCAGGCAGAACCCGCAGATGTCCACGGCGCCGCCCCACCGGAGCCGGATGGACGGGCCGCGGGGCGGCATTGGGCGCGGGGCTGCCGACATCGAACGCCGGCTCGCTGAATCCAGCCGCGGCCACCCGGACACCGGCGGGCTCGCGCACCGCGTCTGCCAGGGCAACCAGGTCGTCGTCCTCTGGATTGGACGGTAAAGGACCGTTGTAGCGGACCAGCTCCCATCCCCGGGGCGCGGTGATCCGGCTCGCGTGTTGCGCGCACAGATCCCACGAATGCGGCTCGCTGGACGTGGCCAGCGGCCCAACCACGGCCGTCGAATCCGCATAGACGAACGTCAACGTCGCCACGGCGGTACTCGGGCACCCGGGTCGACAGCAGCGACGGGGGGCTCTCACAAACGTTGAGGCTAGCGTGCGCAAACACGTTCCGACCCGCAGACACGCGCTGTGCACCGACCGAGACCGTCCGGTGATCAGCTCGTTGTGATTCGTCAATCACAGGAGTCACACCGTTACCATCTTTCGTATGTCACGTGACGGACGGCGCGGCGGGACCTCTGGGGGATCGAGCTCGCAGGGCTCTCGCAGGGGGCGCGATTTCCGTGGGCCCCTGCTGCCGCCGACCGTTCCCGGCTGGCGCTCACGCGCCGAGCGTTTCGATATGGCGGTGCTGGAAGCCTACGAGCCGATTGAGCGGGCCTGGCAGTCGCGGCTAGCGGGTTTGGACGTCGCGGTCGATGAGATTCCACGCATCCAGCCCAAGGATCCGGATTCGGTGCAGTGGCCGCCGGAGGTAATCGCGGACGGACCGATACCGCTGGCAAGGCTGATTCCTGCTGGCGTGGACACCCGGGGCAACACCACCCGGGCGCGAATCGTCTTGTTCCGTAAGCCGATCGAATTGCGCGCGAAGAAATCTGGGGATTTGTCGGATCTGCTGCACGATCTGTTGGTCGCGCAGGTTGCCACCCACCTAGGGGTGGAGCCGTCGGTGATCGACCCAACCATCACCGACGAGGGAGATTAACTCCGCCCTGTCGAACGCGGAGTTAGATGATGCCCCGCTTCAGGCGACGGCGCTCACGCTCGGAGAGCCCACCCCAAATACCGAACCGCTCGTCATTGGCCAGTGCGTACTCAAGGCACTCGTCCTTGACCTCGCAGCCCTGGCAGATGCGCTTGGCTTCACGAGTCGACCCACCCTTCTCAGGGAAGAAGGCCTCGGGATCGGTCTGTGCGCACAGCGCCTTTTCCTGCCACTGATCGTCAGTGACACCAGTAAGCGCGTCAAAATCGTTCTGCACCAACGTCAGATGCGGACGTGCGGGCGGCAAGCCCGTCGCACCCGTGCCAACGCCGGAACTCAGCTCGTCGTGTACGCCCAATTCATTGCGCCCGAACAGCATCGTCCCGCCTCCTCACCATTCCCACTAGCAGTCGTATTGCCCGGTTTCGTGCCCACATCTTCGTTGCCCGGCCATTTCATTCGAACATTTGATCGAATCCCGGTCTGCGCCTGCGACTTACAAACTCAGTCCGAGGAATGACACTGGTGTGATTACACACGTGTTCGCTGCCGGGGTCAAGCGAAGGACGAAAATTCATACCATCTGCGACCGACAAAAACGGCGTGGCGCCCTCGTGGCGTGTCGCACCATTGCCGGCGCACTAGTCTCGGTCAACGTGAAAGTCACCGTCCTCGTCGGCGGCGTCGGCGGAGCGCGCTTCCTGCTCGGCGTCCAGCGCTTGCTCGGATCAGATTCCAGCAAGCATCAAATAAACGCCATCGTGAACATTGGCGACGACGCCTGGATGCACGGTGTCAGGATCTGTCCTGACCTGGACACCTGCATGTACACCCTGGGCGGCGGAGTCGATCCGGATCGCGGCTGGGGGCACCGCGACGAGACGTGGAATGCCATGGAGGAGCTGGCGGCCTACGGCGCCCAGCCCGACTGGTTCTCACTCGGCGACAGGGACCTGGCCACTCACCTCATACGCAGCCAAATGCTGCGAGCCGGTTATCCGCTATCGGCGGTCACCGAAGCGTTATGCAATCGATGGCGGCCCGGAGTCCGGCTGTTACCCGCCAGCGATGACCGCTGCGAGACCCACGTGGTGATCACCGACCCCGCCGACGGAGAGCAGCGCGCCATCCATTTCCAGCAGTGGTGGGTGCAGCACCGCGCCCAGGTTCCGACGCACAGCTTCGCCTTTGTCGGCGCCGACGAAGCAAAGTCCGGCCCGGGAGTTGCCGAGGCCATTGGCGAGGCCGACGTGGTCTTGCTGGCGCCGTCCAATCCAGTGGTGAGCGTCGGGGCCATCCTGGCGGTCGGCGGAGTTCGCGGGGCGCTCCGCACGACCTCCGCTCCGGTCATCGGGTACTCGCCGATCGTGTCGGGCAAGCCGCTACGCGGAATGGCCGACGAATGTTTGCGCGTGATCGGTGTCGAGGTCAGCTCCCAAGGTGTGGGAGAACACTTCGGCGCCCGGTCACAGACCGGCATCCTCGACGGCTGGCTTGTCGACGAGGGTGATGCCGCTCACATTGCGGGAGTTCAGGTACGGTCGGTTCCGCTGCTCATGACCGACCCCGACGCGACGGCCGCGATGGTACGTGCGGGACTAGACCTGGCCGGAGTTACTATATGACCCCACCTGCGGATTCTCCTGCACCGGAACATGGTTCGGCGGCTCCCGTCGAAATCCTACCCGTAACGGGACTACCCGAATTCCGCCCGGGCGACGATGTCGCCGCGGCTGTCGCGGAGGCGGCGTCGTGGATGCGTGACGGCGATGTGATCGTCATCACTAGCAAGATCATTTCCAAGGCCGAAGGCCGGATCGTCGCCGCACCCGCCGACCCCGAGGCACGGGACGCCCTGCGGCGCAAGCTGATCGATTCGGAGTCGGTACGCGTGCTGGCCCGCAAGGGCAAGACGCTGATCACCGAGAACACCATCGGCATCGTGCAGGCGGCCGCGGGAATCGACGCATCAAACGTCGACACCGCCGAACTGGTTCTGCTTCCCACGGACCCCGATGCCAGTGCGGCGGCGATCAGGGCAGCGCTGTCGCAGCGGCTGGGCGTGAATGTCGCGGTGGTCATCACCGACACCATGGGTCGAGCCTGGCGTAACGGCCAGACCGATGCGGCCATCGGTTCCGCGGGCATACCCGTCCTCTACGGCTATGCCGGTGCAAAAGATAAGCACGGCAACGAACTTCAGGTTACCGAAGTCGCTATCGCCGACGAGATCTCGGCCGCCGCCGACCTGGTCAAGGGCAAGCTCACCGACGTACCGGTCGCGGTGGTACGCGGCCTGACCTTGGCCGATGACGGCAGCGCGGCCCAGGATCTGCTGCGCTCGGGGCCGGACGACCTGTTCTGGCTGGGCACCAATGAGGCCCTGGTACAAGGACGCCGCGAGGCAGTGCTCGTGCGCCGCTCCATTCGGCAATTCGCCGACACCGCAGTCGATCCCGATCTACTTCGCGAAGCGATCGGCGAGGCGCTGACGGCCCCCGCCCCACATCACACCCATCCGGTCCGATTCGTATGGGTGCGCGATCTCACGATGCGCCGCGCACTCTTGGACGCATTGAAACAGGCCTGGGCGACTGACCTCACCGCTGACGGGCGCAGCCCGGAGTCCGTGGAGAAGCGGGTGGCGCGCGGACAAATCCTCTATGAAGCACCGGAAATGGTGATCCCATTCCTGGTGCCCGACGGCGCCCACGACTATCCGGACGAGCGGCGAACCGCCGCGGAGCGCACCATGTTCACCGTTGCGGTCGGCGCGGCCGTGCAGGCACTCTTGGTCGCGCTCGCCGCGCGAGAAGTGGGGAGCTGCTGGATCGGATCCACCATTTTCGCTGGGGACGTCGTGCGCCGCCAGCTGAAATTGGATGCGTCGTGGGAACCCATGGGCGCCATCGCAATTGGCTATCCCTACGGTTACCCGGAGGAAGGACTGGACCCGCGCACTCCCCTGCCGCCGGGCCAGATGTTGGTGGAGCTGTGATGAGCCAGATGGGTGAAGGACACCAGGCAGGGGCGGGTCTGCGAGCTTCCACCATCGAGCTGCTCTCCTCATGGGAGGCACCCGACGCCGCGCAAGACAGTCTGCGGCACTCGGTGCTGGCATTTCTCGACACCAACCCCGACGCCTGCCGCCGCCGCAGCGCCGCCGGTCATATCACCGCCTCGGCACTGGTGGTCAACCACGACGGATCGCAGGCGCTACTGACCCTGCACCCCCGGGTGGGCAAGTGGCTACAGCTCGGTGGCCACTGCGAGGAAGAGGACTCCACCATCCGGGACGCCGCTCTGCGAGAGGCGACCGAGGAGTCCGGGATAGCACACCTCACCCTGGATCCGAATCTACTTGGCATACATGTACATCCGATCACCTGCTCACTCGGTGTGCCAACCCGCCATCTCGATCTGCAGTTCTTGGCGCACGCACCGGAAGGCGCACAGATCTCCGTCAGCGAGGAATCACTCGACCTGCGCTGGTGGCCCATTGATCACATTCCCGATGAAGATCACTCGGTAGCGGTGTTGGCCCAGCGGGCACGTACCCGTCTGCGCTAGTGCCCCTCGACGCGCAGAAAAATGCGTGACTTGCCGGAGGGCAGCTCGCCGGCAAACACACTGATGGCGCACATGCTGTCGGCGACGCCATAGCGACCGTTCGGCATGTCACAGTGGAATCCGGCCTTCAACCAGTCCGGGTCGGTCCGTTGCGGTATGCGGTCACAGGCTACCGGTTCGGTCCGGATTGGATTACCGTGCAATAGTATTGGTGCCGGGAGTGAGGTCGGCGAATCGAAGGCTCCGGAACGCCACCCTTGACTCACGAACGGTTCGGGGAAGTACATCATCGACACCAGACTGTAGGAGTCGGGAATGGTGAGCTCGACCTTCTTGAGGTTGTCCCTGGCACGTCGTAGATCCCGCACCTGCTGCCCGTGATCGACCTTGCCCGAACAGCCGATCAGCGCGAGAGCGGTTGCCCCGCAAGCAAACAGCCGCACACTGCGCATGGGCTACACGTCCGACGAGTACCTGATGCCGCCATCCGGAATGGTGACCCCGGGCCACACCCGGGCACCGCGGAGCAGCTCGCATCGTGCGCCAATGTCTGCGCCGTCGCCGATCACCCCGTCGCGTACCAGCGCGCGCGGACCGATCCGGGCGCCGAATCCGATGATGGAGCGTTCCACCACCGCACCCGCCTCGATGCGCGCACCGTCGAACACAACCGCACCGTCAAGCCTTGCGCCGGGCCCGATTTCGGCACCCCGGCCCACCACGGTGCCACCGATAACCACCGCCCCCGGTGCCACCGAGGCACCGTCATGCACCAGCGCCTCACCAGGATGCTCGGGGATCGCTGGTGACGGCGCGATGCCGCGAACCAGGTCGGCCGATCCACGCACGAAGTCCTCGGGCGTTCCCATATCGCGCCAGTAACTTGTGTCCACGTAACCGCACACCTTGGCTCCACCGCTGAGCAGTCCCGGAAAGACCTCCCGCTCAACCGAAACCGGCCGACCCGACGGAATCCGCTCGATCAGCTCACGCCGAAATACGTAACACCCGGCGTTGATCTGATCGGTGGGCGGGTCCTCGGTCTTCTCCAGGAATGCGGTGACCCGGCCGTCGGAATCGGTAGGCACACAACCGAACGCGCGCGGGTCGCCGACCCTAACCAGGTGCAATGTCAAATCAGCCTGAGTCTGCTCGTGGTGTGCCAGAAGATCTTTCAGGTCCAGGCCGGACAGCACATCACCATTGAAGATCAAGGCGGTGTCGTAGCGCAGGTGGTCCAGTACATTTCGGATGGCACCGCCGGTTCCCAGCGGCTCCTCCTCATACACATAGGTGATCTGCAGACCCAGCTTGGACCCGTCGCCGAACTCGGACTCGAAGACCTCGGCCCGGTAGGACGTCCCGAGCACCACATGATCGATCCCAGCCGCGGCGACCCGCGACAGCACATGGGTCAGAAACGGGAAGCCCGCGATCGGCAGCATTGGTTTGGGCGCCGACAGGGTCAGCGGACGCAACCGGGTGCCCTGCCCACCTACCAAGATGACCGCATCGGCTTTCACATGGTCAGACATATCACCCTCCTTGCTTGTCTCGGCGCCGATTGGCGCGGATGGCCGCGCTCACCACGATGGCGGATCGGGCCGCCAGCGCGCCGCGAATGCTCCAGCGCAATGGCGCCTGCCACCAGTGTGGATGCCGATCGGATTGGAAAATATAGACGCTGTCGTGGTGTGCGCCCAGGCTGCGCGCCGGATCGCGTCCGGCCGCATGACCTTTCGCATGCACAACCTCCGCGCTGGGCGCATACACGTTCTGCCAGCCCGCACGCGCGAGCCGGTCCCCCAGATCGACGTCCTCCATGTACATGAAGTAACGCGGATCGAATCCGCCGACGGCATCGAATGCTGTGCGTCGGAGCAGCAAGCAGGAACCCGACAACCATCCGACGATGCGTTCGGACGGTTCCATCCGGTCCTGGCGGTAGGCCGCGGTCCAGGGGTTGGCCGGCCACACCGAGCCCAACAGCGCGTGGAGGCCGCCCCCGGTCAAGGTCGGCACCACTCGCGCCGACGGGTACACGGTTCCATCGGGCTCGCGAATCAGCGGTCCCAGTGCGCCCGCGGCAGGCCACCGCTGCGCGACCTCCAGCAGCGCGTCGATGCTTCCGGGGCCCCACTGCACATCGGGGTTCGCGATCACAATCCATTCGGCAGCGGGGTCAACCTGGGCGACCCCCAGGTTGGCAGCCTTCCCGTAGCCGACGTTGCCGCCGGTACGGAGCAGCTCCACATCGGGCTCTTCCGCGGCGGCCTCGGGTGCACCGTCGGTCGAGCCGTTGTCGGCCAGGATCACCCGCAGCGGCCGATCCGTGGCGTGGCGCAGCGTTCGGAGGAAGCGGTTTAGGTGCTCGCCGGGCGAGTACGTCACCGTCACCACGGCGACCTGATCGATCACCGAAGAGTCGCTCGCGCGATGAGGATCCAGCACGGTGCTAGAGGGTACCTACCCCTAGTGTGTGGCCAACGCCTCAGCCAGCGCCTCCCGCCAAGGACGCAGCGGCGGCAGACCCGCGTCGGTCCACTGGGCGCCATCGAGCGCCGAGTAGGGCGGGCGCGGAGCCGGCCTCGGCATATCGGCGGAAAGGCACGGCTGGACCCGCGAGCTATCGGCCCCGACCAGGTCGAATACCGCCCTCGCCCAGTCGAAGCGATTCACCACCCCGCCCCCGGTGGCGTGCAGGATCGGCGCGTCAACTTCTGCCGCCGTCAAGTCCAGTAGTCCCTCGGCGAGATCGGCGGCGTACGTCGGAGACCCCGTCTGGTCGGTGACCACTCGCACCGGCCCGTCGCCCCCGGCGAGCCTTCGCATGACCCCGACGAAATCGCCGCCCACACCGGTGTACACCCAGGCCGTACGCACCACATGCGCAGACGGCAACGTTTCGTGCACTGCCTGCTCCCCAGCGAGTTTGGTCCGGCCGTATACGCCTTCCGGGGCGGTAGCGGCATCAGCCCGGTACGGGGCCGGCGGGGCATCCGCGAAGTGGCCGCTGAAGACGTAGTCGGTGGAGATATGGATGAGCCTGGCGCCAACATCTCGGCACACCTGCGCAACATTGGCTGCGCCGGTGGAATTGACCGCGTATGCCCTGGCCTCATCCGATTCCGCGGCGTCGACGGCGGTGTAGGCCGCGCAGTTGATGACGGTGTCCCCCTGAGCAACCACACCGTCGGGCGCATCACCAGCGGTAATATCCCAATCAGAGGACTTCAGCGCCCTGATCGGCAGGCCACGCCGCGCCGCGCGGGCGATAAGATGAGAGCCCAATTGGCCACCCGCTCCGGTGATAACAAGCACATCTAGAGTCTGGCACGCCGAGTTCGCCTCCGAAGGATGGGCATCACCCCGACGTAGCCTGGACCAGGCTTGCGACTCGTTGCCCAGCGAAATGCCCGGCCGAAAGGAATGGACCGACATCGTGACTGACCCGCACGCTCTGCGCGCGAGCGGCTCATCGCAGACGGAGCCAACGCGCCCCTTGTGGCGGGGTATTGCGACGCTGGCAGCGGTCTCCGTCATGGTGATCACCGGCGCGGCCTGGGGAAAGATCGGCAACATCGATCCGAACATCGCCCGGTTTGATCTTCCCGGCCTGTTCGGCAACGCCGGGAAGCCCAATGACGGCGCGATCGACATTCTGATGGTAGGTGTCGACAGCCGTAGCGATGCGCACGGCAACCCGCTCTCGCAGGAAGAACTGTCGATGTTGCGTGCCGGGGACGAAACCGCCACCAACACCGACACCATCATCCTCATCCGCATCCCCAACAACGGGAAGTCCGCGACGGCGATCTCCATCCCGCGTGACTCCTACGTCGCCATTCCCGACGGCACCAAGGGGAAGATCAACGGCGTCTACGGCGAGGCCAAGGAAAACGACAGAAAGAAGCGTGTCGAATCCGGCGAGACGCTGGAGGCCGCCGAGCGTGAATCAGTCGATGCCGGGCGTTCGGCGCTCATCCAGACCGTCGGCAAGCTGACGGGTGTCACCGTCGATCGCTACGCCGAGGTCAGCATGCTCGGGTTCGTGCTGATGACCGACGCGCTGGGCGGCGTCAACGTGTGCCTCAACGAGGCCGTCAACGAGCCGATGTCGGGTGCGGACTTCCCCGCCGGCCCGCAGACGCTCGACGGCCCGAACGCACTGAGCTTCGTGCGGCAGCGCCACGACTTACCCCGCGGCGACCTGGATCGGGTGGTGCGGCAACAAGTCGTGATGTCGTCGTTGGCGCATTCGGCGATCTCCGGCGGCACCCTGACTAACACCACCACGCTGGGCAAGTTGCGTGACGCGATCACCCGCACCGTGGTGCTCAGCCAGGGCTGGGATGTCATGGACTTCATCCAGCAGCTGCAGGGGTTGTCCGGGGGCAACATGGCATTCGCCACGATCCCGATCCTGCGCGAGGACGGCTGGACCGAAGACGGCTCGCAAAGCGTCGTCAAGGTGGACCCCGACCAGGTGCGTAGCTGGGTGTCCAGTCTGTTGGACCAACAGGCGCAGGGCAAGGCCGAGGAAGCCACCTATTCCAAGGATCAGACGACCGCCGACGTGGTGAACGAGACCCAGATCAACGGGCTCGCCGCCGCCGTGTCGGAACTCTTGTCGGGCAAGGGATTCACCGCAGGCAAGGTCGGCAACAACGACCGTGATCACGCAGGCAGCAGCCAGGTTCAGGCCGCCTCACAGGACGACCCGGGCGCCAAGGCGGTCGGCGAGGCGCTGGGGCTTCCCGTGGTGGAAAAGCAGGATCTGCCCGAGCGCACCGTCCGGGTGGTGCTGTCCAAGGACTACCACGGTCCCGGGTCCGGTCGTGAGACCACGCCTGCCGCCTCGGAAACCGGTTCCAACGAACAAGACTCACCCCCTCCGCCCCCATCGCCGATTTTCACGGCGGCCAACGGTCCGCGCTGCGTCAACTGATGACAACGCTGACCTCACTCCTGCTGGGCGATGTGAACAATCCCGCCCCACGGATCACCTACTACGACGATGCCACCGGTGAACGCATCGAACTCTCGACAGTGACGCTGGCCAACTGGGCGGCCAAGACCGCCAACATGCTGCGCGACGAGCTGGGTGCGGGGCCCGGGACGACGGTGGCGGTGCGTCTGCCTGCGCATTGGCAGACCGCGGGCGTGCTGCTCGGAACCTGGTGGGCCGGTGCCGAAGTGGTGTTTCGCGACGACACCACCGATGTGGCATTCTGCGCGGCCGGCGACGAACCGGACGCGGACGAGATCTGCGTACTATCCCTGGACGCATTCGGGCACCCCGTGCCAAATTTGCCGCTCGGGCTGACCGACTACTCGACGGCGGTCCGGGTGCACGGAGACCGCTTCTCCCCCGCCGGTGCGGGACCCGCGCTGGACGGCCGAAGCGTCGACGAGGTAGCCGCATCCGCACGAGAAAGTGCTGTAGCACAAGGCATCACGACGCAGGACCGGGTGTTGAGCTCGGGCCCCTGGGACACCCCCGAGACGCTGATCACCAATCTGCTGGCGGTGCTCATCGCCGGGGCGTCGCTGGTTCAGGTGACCAATCCCGATGCCGCCGCACAGAAACGGCGGGTTGTGTCCGAAAAGGTCACGAAGACTCTCCCTGCCCCTTAGCGCGAGCATGCCCAAATATCCCGAATTCGGGATATTTGTGGAACATTCGAGCATGCTCGTCCTGCGCCGGAGGGCCTTATCCACAGGTGCAATCACCTGGGTGCCGGCGCACTTCATGCCATGCAAAGCTGCTCGCACCATGCATCCGTCCATCCGCGCTCTGTTCCACTGCCGCGGGGCAATACGCGCCGGAGAGCTACAGGAAATACTCTCCGCAAAACGAATCTCATCGCTGGTGCGCCGGGGCCAACTACACCGACCTTGGCATGGCGTGTACACGCTGCCGAACCCAACCTTGGAAATCCAGCTGCAGGCACTCGATCTCCTGACGGACGCCCATGTGCCCGTGTGTATGGGCACAGCTGCCGCCCGCTACGGCTTCGATACCGAGCGGGACGGATTAATCCACGTCATAAATCCCATGTCCGGGCAGTTGAGGCCTCGACCCAATCTCGTAGTGCACCAACGCCGAGGGGCACCATTGCAGTATGTCGACGGCCGGCTGACCACCGAACCCCATTGGACCGCTATCGAGATCGCACGGACGCTTCGACCGCCGCGTGCCATCGGGATACTTGACGCCGCGTTGCGGTCGGGGCATTGCTCACCCGATGGATTGCAGCATGCGATACGCCTTCAGGCCGGACGCCGCGGAATTGTCCACGTCCGTAGTCTCCTGGAATACGCGGATGGAAGGTCCGAGTCGCCGATGGAAAGCGAGACTCGGCTTTTGTTCATCGATGCCGGGATTCCGGTGCCCGAACTTCAGGTGGTCGTAGCCGATCGGTACGGAACGCGCTGGCGCGTCGACTTCCTGTGGCGTTCAGCTCGCCTCATCGGCGAATACGACAGCGACGAATGGCATAGCGGTCCGGCGGCCATGCGAAAAGACAAACTCAGAACAGCCCGCTTACAAGAATGCGGCTGGACCGTTCTCCCCATCACCGTGGATGACGTTCGGCACCGCCCTCACGAGCTGATCGCGCGAATCAACGCCCATCTGCGTCACCACGCCGCGTGAGTATGCTCAAATGTGCCGGATATTCGCATGTTCAGGCACATTTGAGCATGTTCGCGGTCAGGAAGTGAGGAGCGCGCGGCTCATCACGACGCGCTGAATCTGGTTGGTGCCTTCGTAGATCTGGGTGATCTTCGCGTCGCGCATCATCCGCTCCACGGGGAAGTCGGTGGTGTATCCGGCGCCACCGAACAGCTGCACGGCATCGGTGGTGACCTCCATGGCAACATCGGAGGCGAAGCACTTGGACGCCGACGAGATGAAGCCCAGGTTCTTTTCGCCACGCTCGGCGCGGGCGGCGGCGGTGTAGACCATAAGGCGCGCGGCCTCGACCTTCATCGCCATATCGGCCAGCATGAACTGCACGCCCTGGAAGTCGCTGATGGACTTGCCGAACTGCTTGCGGTCCTTGGTGTACGCGATGGCCTGGTCCAGTGCACCCTGGGCGATACCGAGCGCCTGGGCACCGATGGTCGGGCGGGTGTGGTCCAGCGTCTGCAGCGCGGTCTTGAATCCGGTGCCGGGCTCACCGATGATCCGGTCGCCCGGGATGCGGCAGTTCTCGAAGTACAGCTCGGCGGTCGGCGAGCCCTTGATACCGAGCTTGTGCTCCAGCGGGCCGACGGTGAACCCCTCGTCGTCCTTGTGCACCATGAACGCCGAGATGCCGTTGGCCTTCTTCTCAGGGTCGGTCACCGCCATGACGGTGTACCAGGACGACTTTCCGCCATTGGTGATCCAGCACTTGGAACCGTTGATGATCCAGTCGTCGCCGTCGGCCTTCGCGCGGGTGCGCATGCTCGCGGCGTCACTGCCGGCCTCACGCTCGGACAGCGCGTAGGAGGCCATGGCCTCACCGCTGGCGATCGAGGGCAGCACCTGCTTCTTGAGCTCATCGGAGCCGTTGAGGATCAGGCCCATGGTGCCGAGCTTGTTGACGGCGGGGATCAGCGAGGACGAGGCGCAGACCCGGGCCACCTCTTCGATGACGATGCAGGCGGCCACGCTATCAGCGCCCTGACCGTCGTACTCCTCGGGCACGTGCACGGCGTTGAAGCCCGAGGCGACCAGTGCATCGAGGGCCTCTTGCGGGAATCGTGCCTTTTCGTCGACGTCCTTGGCGTGCGGTGCGATCTCTTTTTCGGCCAGTCCCCGGATCGCCGCACGCAGCTCGTCGTGCTCCTGGCCCAACTTGAACAGGTCAAACGACGGGTTCCCAGCCATCACAGCCTCCAGAGTCGATCAAAGTTAGTCGCCGTTAACTGTACGTCACGCTCAAATCTAGTCCTCCAACAGTCTGCGCCGCAGGGCCTCGTCTTTCTCCAAAACGGTGGCTTCCATGCTCGTCTGGAAGGCAACGACCTTGTCCCGCAGTGCGGTATCGGACACCCCGAGGATTCGCGCGGCAAGTAGTCCGGCGTTGCGGGCACCGCCGATCGACACCGTCGCGACCGGCACACCCGCGGGCATCTGCACGATCGACAGCAGCGAGTCCAGACCGTCCAGCCGCGCCAGCGGCACCGGAACACCGATCACCGGCAGCGGCGTGGCAGAGGCCACCATGCCGGGCAGATGCGCCGCCCCGCCGGCGCCGGCGATGATCACCTCGATACCCCGCCCGGCCGCCGACTGTGCGTACTCCAGCATGCGTCCCGGTGTGCGGTGTGCCGACACAACTCCCACCTCAAAGGGAATCTCGAACTCCGCCAAGGCGTTCGCGGCATCCGACATCACCGACCAGTCGCTGTCGCTGCCCATGATCAGGCCGACCCGTGCGCTCACGTTCTAGTGTCCTTCCCAACCATCGGTCCATACCGCGTGCGACAACCAGTGTGCCGCCCGCTCGGCGCGCTCACGCACCTCTGCTACGTATTGCGGATCGGCCAGCGAACCATCCACGCGGCCTTGAATATTCACATGCCCAAGCTTGCGGCCCGGGCGCTCGCCCTTGCCGTACAGGTGCACCTTCGCCTCCGGGATGCGGCCCATCAGGTGGTGCATCCGTTCGTCGAGCGACATCGTAGGCGTCTCGCGCGCACCGAGCACGTTCGCCATGACGGTGACCGGGGCCAGTGGTTCGGTGGATCCGAGCGGGTAATCGAGCACGGCACGCAGGTGCTGCTCGAACTGCCCCGTGCGCGCACCGTCCATGCTCCAATGTCCCGAGTTGTGCGGCCGCATCGCCAATTCATTGACCAGCAGCCGGCCGTCATTGGTTTCGAACAGCTCCACCGCCAGACACCCCGTCACGCCAAGCTCGCTGGCGATGCGCAGTGCGAGCTGCTCGGCCTGCAGTGCCAGCTCCTCGGGCAGCTCCGGTGCCGGCGCGATCACCACAGCGCAAACCCCTTCGCGCTGAACGGTTTCCACCACCGGCCAGGCGGCCCCCTGCCCGAAGGGTGAACGGGCGACCATGGCCGACAGTTCACGGCGCATGTCGACGCGCTCCTCGGCGAGCAGCTCCACACCCGCGGCCAGCTGCTCGGCGGCCACCGTGCGCGCCTCGTCCAGGTTGTCGGTGATCCACACGCCCCGGCCGTCGTATCCACCGCGTACCGCCTTCAGTACGACTTGGCCGCCCGTCTCCGCGGCGAATCGCTCGACATCGGAGACGATCCGGATGTCGGCGAATCCCGGCACCGGCGCGCCCATGTCCCGCAGCTTGCGCCGCATGAACGTCTTGTCCTGTGCGTAGATGAGCGCCGACGGCGGCGGCTGCACGTTGACCCCCTCGCCCTGCAGGGTTTCCAGGAACGTGGTGGGGACATGCTCGTGATCGAAGGTGACCACGGTGGCGTCCTTGGCCGCGCGGCGTAGATCGTCCAGGTCGGTATGCGAACCAAGGACTACATCGGGGGTTACTTGGGCCGCCGGTTCATCGGCGGCGTGGGCCAGAACCCGCAGGGTCTGACCGAGTGCGATCGACGCCTGATGGGTCATCCGGGCCAGCTGACCACCACCGATCATGGTGACCACCGGAGTCGCGGACACGGATGAGCCGCTTGCGCGAAGACCATCAGACACAGACATATGGTGTCATGCTGGCCGCCGTGCCCAGCTAGAACGGTCTGTCTCCGCACATTCCGGCGCGTTCCATCTTGCGTACGGCGGGCCAATAGTCCTGAACCGCATAGTGTTGCGTTGACCGATTGTCGCCAGATGGCGACACTGTTCGGTGCCCAACGCCACCGCACCTGGAATTCCGGGACGCAGGCCTGATGCACCAGGTACTGCAGCAGTTCCGAGGCGCCGGGCGCGTAGTCGAAGCCGAAGCGCACGTTCTCCGGACGGTGATAGTTCACCAGGTGCGTGGTGAAGGAATTCACGAAAAGGATCTCCTCCCCCGTTTCCGGGTGGGTACGTACCACCGGATGCTCAGCGTCCGGGTATCGCTCATGCAGTTCATGTCGCGGGTGCGTCGACATGGCGGCACCGAAGCTGGCCTCGATCGAATGCCGGGCGCGGTCGAATATACGTCCGATCTCGATCGCCGAAACGACCGTTGCGACCCACTACTGCATCAGTACAGCCAGGCAGTTCTGGAGTCGTCGGAACGGCCCCGAGACGCGACAACCGTCGATCGTGTCCGAGATCTCATCGAGCTGCTGCTGCCCGTCGGCCGCTGCTCGGTCGAACATGTCGCCCGCAGCTTTGGGTGTCGACCGGCGCACCGTTCATCGGCAGCTGGCCCGCGAGCGCACCAGTTTCACCGCTCTGCTCGACGCCACCCGGCTCGATTTGGCCGACCACCTCGTGACGAGTGGTCGCCACAACCTGACCGAGGTCTCCGAGATGCTGGGGTTTTCCTCACCAAGCAACTTCAGCCGGTGGTTCCACGCGCGTCGTGGGATGAGTCCCCGCACGTGGCGCAACCTGCGCGCCGACGCGACCCGTCGCGGCAGCTGAACGAGGGGCCAATACTCGACGAGGTCGGCCGACCGCTTCGCACTGCCCTGCCATCTTCCGTACACTCGCCATTTGTGTCTTTCGCCGATGCCACCATCGCCCGGCTGCCCCGGTTCATCCGGCCTGTCGCCGAGCGGCACCATGAGCTGATCAAGTTCGGCATCGTCGGCGCCACTACCTTCGTCATCGACTCCGGCATCTTCTATGCGCTCAAGCTGACGATCCTGGAACCCAAGCCCCTCACCGCCAAGATCATTTCCGGCATCATCGCTGTCATCGCCTCGTACATCCTTAATCGGGAGTGGAGTTTCCGGGACCGCGGCGGCCGGGAGCGGCACCACGAAGCGCTGCTGTTCTTCGCGGTCAGCGGCATGGGCGTGATCCTCGCCATGATCCCGCTGTGGGTGTCGAGTTACGTCTTTGAACTGCGCGTACCAAACGTGAGCCTGACGATGGAGAACATCGCCGACTTCATCAGCGCCTACATCATCGGCAACCTGCTGCAGATGGCCTTCCGGTTCTGGGCCTTTCGCCGCTGGGTGTTCCCCGACGAGTTCGGGCGTCAGGGCGAGGACCCGATTGCTCTCGTCGCCACAGAGGCGGACGAGGAATCGGACGCTGACCCGGAAAATGTCACCCCGCTACACCCGCACACGGGGCTGCCCAGCAGCACCACCGCACATCACGGCACCGAGGTGGGACGCGGCTTGTACGGCTCAGCGCATCACGTGGCGGGCGGCCGTTCCCGGCCGCGCCCGGTGGAGCGGCTGTCGCCCTCTTCGGAGCCGAGGGTGTCGAAGACTTCGTGATACAGCAGCGAGTGGACGTACTCCACTCGCGGTATCTCATGGAATTCCAGCGGGTCCTGTGACGCCGATTCGATGATCAGCGTGCCGGTGCGCAGAATTCTGTCCACCAGGCCATGCCGAAATTCGACGCTGTTGATCCGCGCCAGTGGGATATCGATCCCCGA